>Ga0307380_10002084_pt1 | contig 28638 bp, 21 predicted proteins | sample UN3MG_FD_202239 | JGI IMG/M metagenome (GOLD analysis project Ga0307380, IMG submission 202239) | Soil microbial communities from Risofladan, Vaasa, Finland - UN-3 | ecosystem: Environmental > Terrestrial > Soil > Coastal area > Acid sulfate soil | place: Finland: Risofladan, Vaasa | collected... | reverse complement strand
GGGCCGAGGGGGATTCCCCCTCGCGACCGTCCCAGGCCGAGCTGCGCGCCCTGCTCGAGCTCTATTTCATTGATCACCCCGACAACCGCCGCGCGTGGGAGGCGGTCATCGCCAGCATGGCGCGCGCCGAGGGCCCGGGGCGCGGTTTCCTCATCTCCGGCGCTTACGGCGCCGGCAAGTCGCACATGCTGGCGGCCCTGAGCCTGTTAGCGGAGCACCCGGTGGCATGGGAGCATTTCCTGCGCGGACACCCCTGGCTGCGCCCCTTCGCCCGCGCCTTCGGCCCTGCCCGCCGGCTGGTCGCCGTTGAGATTCCCCTCGACCACTACCGCGGCGGCGCCCACGCCCTGGAGTGGATCGTCTTCCGCCGCATCGAGGACGAGCTGCGCCGCCGCCTGGGGGACGACGCCCCCGCGCTGGTGGACGAGAGCGCCTACTTGGCGGCGTTCAACAAGCTCATCGTGCCGCAGCGCAGCGCCCCCTTCAAGCGCTTCCTGGTGGAGCTGGCCGAGGACCGTGACTGGGAGCGCGTGGCAGCCGAAGATCGCCTGGCGGCCCTGCGCCTGGCGCAGCGGTTCATGCACCGCGAGGGCATCGAGTTCTCCCTCGCGCGGTCGCGCGGCGAAACGGCGGCGCGGGTGCGTGAGGTGATGACCGCAGCCGGGCTGACGGGCCTGGTGCTGCTGCTTGACGAACTGAGCCTGTTCCTGGCTTCCAAGGACAAGCGCGGACTGGACGAGGACGCGGCGTTCCTGCAATTCCTGGGCCAACAGGCGCGCGCGATGCCGTGGTGGGTGGTCGCGGCCACCCAGCGCGAGCTGGAGGACGTGGGCGACATTGACGCGCACAGCCTGCGCCAGATCCGCGACCGCTACCAAGCCCACCATCTGTCGCTGGCGCAGTTGCGGGTGGTGATCGAGCGCAAGCTGGTGGAGAAGCCGGATGCTCGCGCCTTCGCCGCCGCGGTGGGCGCCGCGTGTGAAACCTGGGCCAACGGCGGCCGCCTGAGCTTCGCGCCGGAGGAGCTGGCGCGCACCTATCCCTTCAACCCCCTGGCGCTGGAGGCATTTCAGGGGGCGGCGGAATCGTTCCTGTCGCAGACGCGCAGCGTGGTGCAGGTGGTAAGCCAGGCGCACGCCTCGGGGCTGCTGGCGCAGGCGCCCCAGCGGCTAATCTCCGCCGATACGACCTTGGAACTGATCACGGAGCGCCTGGCGGGGCGGCCGGAGCTCGCGCGTTTCGAAGCCGCGCGGCGCTTCTACGCCGAGAACGCCCACCGCATCTCGCCGGACGTCCCGGAGTTGGTGGCGGCGCTTTTCCAGGCGTTGGCGCTGGCGGCCCTAGGGAGCGCGCGGTGGACCGTGCGCGAGATGGCGGACGCGCTGGCGGGCTCGCCGGTGCGCGCAGACCGGGGCGCCGAGTTCTACGCCCGTGCCGAGGCGACCCTCAAAGCCATGCGGCGGCGCGGCGCCTACGTCGAGTGCGCGCATCAGCCGGGCGACTTGGGCGACCAGTACTACCTGGAGCTGACCAGCGACGCGGGCGAGGCGCTGCGGCGGCGCCTGTACGAGGTGATGCAGGCGCTCGGCGACCGCGACTCGCGCATCTTTGAGCACGCCGCGGCAACGTGCGGCGAGGGTGCATTTCCCCTCGCGCGGTTCTCCCACCCGGCGCAGCAGCAGTGCGAATGGATGAACACCGTGCGCCGGGTCACCGTCGAGCGCCGCGATCTGCGCCGCCTGCGGGTGGCGGAACTGTCGCGCCTGGCCGATACGCTGGCCGCGCCGGGCACGCCCGATTGCGGCTGGCTGGCGATCGGCGGCATGGCCGAGATCGAGGAGCAGCGAGAAGCGTGGGTCGAGGCCGCGCGGCAAGTCGCGGGCCGCTGGACGCGGGCGCTGGTGGCCTGGCTGCCGCGGGCGCTGCGTGAGGAGGAGTTGGAGGTGCTGCGCGAGCATGCGGCGCTGTGCATGATGACGGCCGACCCCACCACGCGCGGCGGCGAGCATGGGCGCGAGCTGGTTGCGCTGGCGACGCAGCGCCTCTCGGCCCAGGCCCTAGAGGCGGCGCGCATCGTCGCCGAGGCCTATGCGGAGGGCGAGCTGCTGCGGGCCGACGGCCACCGCAGCGACCTGACGCGGCTCAGCGGCGGCGACCAGTGGGAGGACCTCCTGGGTTCCATTTTCGACTGGCCGCTGCGCGAGCTCTTCACCCGTTTTCGCGAGATCGCGCCGCGCAAGCGCCTGGCGGGCAAACAGCGCAGCACCTTCGTCATCGAGGGCTTCCTGCGCGCTGGGGCGGCGGCGCCGCCGCCGGATTCCGCGTTGGAGGAGGCCTTGGCGGCTTATGTCGAGCCGCTGGGGCTGGCCCGGCGCGAGGGTGAACATTGGCGGCTGGCAGTGGCAGCCAGCGCCGCCGCGCAGGCGGCGCTGGAGATGGTGCCGCCGCGAAGTGCGGCCGACGCCTTCGATGCTTCAGCCGTGGTGCGATTCGCCGACTGCGCCGCGCGTATCGAGAAGAGCGAGTGGGGCCTGACGCCGGAGATGGTGGAGCTGGTGATGGGCGCGCTCGTCCGGGCCGGACACGTGGTGGCGCTGGACGGCTTCCTCAAGCCGATCCCGTTTGCGCGCCTGGGCACCCCGCTGTCGGACCATGTCGCCTACCTCGCGCGGGCGGTGCCGCTTGCGCCCGACGACGAAGCGTCCGTGCTGGGGCTGGCGCGCGCCTTGTTCGGTGAGGCCCCGTCGGGGTTGGACTTCGAGGCGCAGAATGATCTGTGGGAGCGCCTGTGCCGCTGGGCCGAGGACCTGTCGGCACACGCCCCGGGGCTCGCACAGCGGATGACGACGCTCTATGAGGCGCTGGGCCAGGGTCCGGCGGAATGGGCGGAGTCGCGCCGCGCGCTGGCGGCGGCGGAGCAGCTAGCCGGGGCCGTAGCACCTGACGCCGATGCGCGCGACGGATTGATCGCCGCCGCGGAGGTAGGGGCAAGGCATGCCTTGCCCCTACGACATCACGCGCGACTGGTGGGTTTCCTCGGTGGCGATGCCGAGCTAGCGATCCTGATGTTTCGCTATCTCAACGATGGGCGGCTGCGCGTCCCTGACGAGGCGGCGGCGCGGGCGCGCGAGGAGCTGCTGGCGATGCTGGCGCGGGGGGAAGACCTGGTCGCCGAGTGCGCCGCTTTCCGTCGCCAGGCGGCGGCATTCGTCTCTGACTACGCGGCGTGCTACCGGCGCCATCACGCCAAGGTCTATGCGGTTGCCAGGTTCCGCCCCTATGCCGATCTGCGCCGGAGCGCTGAGCTGCGCGCCCTCACCGCGCTGGCTCCCCTGGGGCTGTGCGCTGGCGATGTCGCGGCCATCGAGGCGAAACTGCGCGCGCAGATGGAACGCCACTGCGCCGGCGGGCGGCTTCAGCAGGCGCTGCGCCACCAGCCGGTGTGCCCCGATTGCGGATTGGCCCTGGGCGAGGATGTGGAGCTGGTTGCAACCAAGGACTTACTGGCTGGATGCCGGCAGACCATCGGTGCAATCCTCACCGAGCTGACACAGGCGAATGTGGCACCCCGGCTCGTCGGGGTGGATCGGGCGCAGGCCATCCAGTGCGCCCTCGACCTGCTGGCAGATGCGCCCGCCGAGGCGGTGCTTGCGGCCTTTACCCCGCCGGTCGTCGAGTGGCTGGCCGCGGCGCTGCGGCCACCCAGCGGGTCACGGCTGCGCCTGACGGAACTGCAGGCATTCCTTCGCGGCAAGCGCCTCACACGCCAACAGGCCCTGCGCGCCTTCGCCGATTGGCTGAGCGCGCACGGCGCAGCGGGGGACGAAGACCCCATCGAATTCGAATAGCCTTTTCGGGCTTGGGGAAAGGCGCAACGCCGAGCCGCAAGCACGGTGGCGCAGCCGTCTCGGCTGCGATGCGGTTGGCGGGCGAGACGCCCGCCCTACCATTCCGCAGGCGGGGGCGCCCATGCTCCATTTCCTGGGCGCGACCTCCGTGAGAGCTTGCCCCGAGCTTGTCGAAGGGTCGCGAGGATTCGCAGTATTGGAAACCGCGCGCCCATTCCCATCCGTGTTCATCAGTGTGTATCCGTGGCTACTTCGGCGTTTTGCGGAGGATCAGGCAGTAATGGTGGTGGTAGTTGGGGACGAAGATCTTGGGGTAGCCCCAGATGCCCAGCGGCTTGGTGTTCTGGCACCACACCTTCTCGCCCTGGAAGGAGAACTTGCGGCTGATGCGCCGCGCCAGGTCCCACGCCAGCGGCTTGACTTCGCCCCCCGGCGCGCGCAGGTTCTGCACCACGACCACCAGGTACTTCCCCGCCGCCAGGCAGCGATGTACGCGGTCGAACACACCCCCCACCGCCTCGACGAACTCGTCGTAGTCGGTGATGTTGCCCAGGTCCGCCGCGGAATCCGAGTAATGCGTGTCGAGCCGCTGTTTGGCGCGCTGCTTGTGCTTTGACTCGACTCCCCCGCGGCTGGTGCGCAGCATGTTCCAGTAGGGCGGGGAGGTGATAACGAAGTCGAACTGCGGCAGCCTCCGTTTGAAGCTCAACCCACATGCCTGCAATTCATCGCGCGCCGCCGCCCAGAACTGCGGACTCGCCATCCCTGCCGCATCGCCCTCGATCACGGCCTGGTATGAGCGGTCGAGGCTGAGCTGTGCCAGCCGCCGGCGCGTGATCGTTGCGTAGCGCGGCGACAGCTCGATCCCCACGCCCTGGCGGCCCTGTTCCGAGCACGCCACCAGGGTCGCCCCCGAGCCGAGAAAAGGGTCGAGCACGAACTGGCGCTGCTTGGTGAAGAAGCGCAAGAACTCGGCGACCATCTCCTCGGGGAAGCGGGCGGGGTGAAGCTCGGTGGGTTTGTTGCGGTGGTAGCGCGGTGAATCGCACACGAACCACGTGCGCGTGAACTTGATCCACTCGGTGCCGGTCAGGTCGTTGAGGTCGTTCTCAGGGCGCGCCATCGGCATCATGCGACGCGGGCACAAACCGCTTTACCGACTAGTCCGCGTCGAGAGTCTCCTCTTCCCCGTCGGCGCGGGGGGAGTCCTGCGCCGCTTCGTCCGGTCCCGCCTCCGCGGCGGGGTCGTCGTCGCCATCCTTGACCGCCACCCCGCCCCGGCTCAGCGGCACCGTATAGACCTCGCGCGGGCGGGAGCCGTCGGCAGGGCCGACATACCCGCGATCCTCCATCATGTCCACCAGGCGCGCGGCGCGGGTGTAGCCGATGCGCAGCTTGCGCTGGAGCATGGAGGCGCTGGCGTACTTGGTCGAGAGCACGAAGTCGAGCGCCTTGTCGAACATCTCGTCGTCAATGCCGGCGCCGGCGCCGCTCTCCGACGGGGAGACGATGGCCTCGGCCAGGAACTGCGGCTTGCCCTGCTGCTTGAGGTACTGGACGAGGACGCCGATGTCGCGCTCGCTGAGGTAGGCGCCCTGGATGCGCATGGGCTTGGTGGCGTCCATGGGGTAAAACAGCATGTCGCCGCTGCCGACCAGACGCTCGGCGCCGTTGATGTCGAGAATGGTGCGCGAGTCCACCTGGGAGGCGACGGCAAAGGCGATGCGGGAGGAGATGTTGGCCTTGATGGTGCCGGTGATGACGTTGACCGATGGGCGTTGGGTGGCCACCACCAGGTGGATGCCGGTGGCGCGCGCGAGCTGCGCGATGCGGCAGATGGAGGACTCGAACTCGGTCGCCGCCTGCATCATCAGGTCCGCCAGCTCGTCAATCACGATCACCAGGTAGTACATTGGCTGCAAGCCCTCTTCGACGGCGGCGAGCTCGTTGTGGCTGGCGATGTTGCGCACCCCCAGATCGCTGAAACGCTGGTAGCGGGCTTCCATCTCTCGGATCGCCCAACGCAGCAGCCCCGCCGCCTGCTTGGCGTCGTGGGCGACCGGGGCCACCAGGTGGGGGATGCCCGCGAACAGGCTCAGCTCCACCCGCTTGGGGTCCACCATCAGGAACTTCACCTCGTCGGGGGTGACGCGGAAGAGCAGGCTGACGATCATCGAGTTGAGGCACACGCTCTTGCCGGTGTTGGTGGCGCCGGCGATGAGCAAGTGCGGCATGCGCTGCAGGTCGGCGACGCGGCAGTGGCCGGAGATGTCCTTGCCCAGGGCGAAGGCCAACGGCGACGGATGCTCCTTCATCTCCGGGGATTCCAGGATCTCCTTGAGGTTGACGAACACGACCTCGGTGTTGGGCACCTCGATGCCGATGACGCCCTTGCCGGGCACCGGCGCCTCGACGCGGACGTCGAGGGCCGCCAGCCCCAGGGCGAGGTCGTCGGCGAGGTTGGTGATACGGCTCACCCGCACCCCCGGCGGCGGCTGGATCTCGTAGCGGGTGACGCGCGGCCCGCGCTCGATCTCGACGACTTTGGCGTCAATGCCGAAGCTGCGCAGGGTGCTCTCCACCAGCTCGATGTTGTCGGAGGTGTCGTCGCGCGCGGGGCGGCTTTCCACTTGCGTCAGCAAGCTCGTCGGCGGGAGCTTGTACGGAGATGACGCGGCTGGCTCCGGCAGCCCCTGGTCGGCGAGCGTCAACTGCTGCGCGGGGGGGGAGATCGCTTTCGGGGGCGCCGCGGCCGGCCGCGACTGCGCCGCGGGTGTGGGCTGTGGTCTGGGTCGCGGCGGGGCGATCGCGCGCGCTTCCTCCGAGGGCAAGCGCTTGAGCGCCCGCGGCAGGGCCGGTTCGGGCCGCGGCGTCGGCTGCTGCGGGCGGCGCCGGCGTTCGCGCAGGGAGCGCATCCCTGCCACCGCGGCGGTCGCAGCCGCAACGATGCCGCGCCCGGAAACGGAGGCCAGGGTCGCCAGCGGGGTGTCCACCAGCACCCCCAGGGCGGCGATGCCGGCCAGCACCAGCACGATCGCGCCCAGCACCGGTCCTAGCGTCGGCCTCAGCGCCTCCGCCAGCAGCACCCCCACCAGGCCGCCCGGCTCGGCCGTCATCTCGCGCCCGAGCACTCCCTCGCCCGGCGCGGTCAACTGGTACAGGCCAAGCACGACCGCGAACAGGACGCTGAGGCTGATGGCGGTGGCGCGCATCGGAATGCGGTCGCGCTGCGCGACGAGCGCGGTTCCGGTCACCAGCAGGGCGATGGCCACCGCCAGCGCCCCGAGGTCGCCGACCAGATACCGCAGGATGTCCCGCAAGTTGCGCGCGAAGAAGCCGGCGTTGGGGAACGTGCTGAGGGCGACAATAAGCCCCAAGGCGAGCAGCCCGAGGCCGGTGACCTCATGGCGAATGCGGTAGCGGCGATGCTCCCCGCCCAAGGGGGCCGCCTTGGGCTGCGCGCGTGCGAGATGGGCGCGCGCGCTGCGACTCTTCATGGCCTGCTCCTGTGCTGCGATTATGGCTGCGAACGCTTCAGCGGTGAACGATTTCTCGAGGCCGGCAGACACGTGCATGATAGCAGATTCTCGCCCGCAGCGCAATCGCTTGACCCTTCGTGCCCGAAGACCGGCTTGCGCGCGCCGGGGGGCTTATGCTAGAATCAGCGACACTGGGCTGACGACCAGCGGTGCACCGGGCGAACGGCTCCCCGCGGCGCTGACGGCATGCTCCGGAGGTGACGCCACTTGGCACGAAAGAAGACCGCGCTGGATGTTACGCAACTGGCGGAGAAGCTGTACCACCAGCACAACGTCGAGCACCTGTCGGACGCCGCGGTCAAGGATCGGGCGTTGCCGTTCGGCCAGGTGACGGAGTTCGGGAATCTGAATTTCACCTCGAACGTGCGCAACCGCAGCGCGGGCCTGACGGTGTACCTGGGCAGCGACCGGGTGCTCCAGCGCAAGCTCAGCCCGCGCCAGAAGGAGATCCGCGACGCCGCCCCCGATGCGCTGCGCAAACTCCACCGCTACCTCGACCGCACCAAGCTCGTCTGCATCGAGCGCACGATGGGCAACAACGACACCTTCAGCCCCCACTGCACCATGTACGTCTCGGTGTACAGCAAGAGCGCGGTACAGATCGCCCACATGTGGGGGGAGACGCTGTTCGCCTACAAGCCCACCGCCCCCGGCCCGGACATGAGTTGGATCTGCGTGCCCGAGTGGCCCGAGCAGGATCGCCAGATCCTGGTCTTCCCCGAGGAGGGGGTGACCTATGTGCTGGGCTCGGACTACATGGGGGAGGCGAAGAAGGGCTTCCTGCGCATGGCGATGTGGTATGCCAAGCAGGAGGGCATGCTGGGCGTGCACGCGGGGGCGAAGATGGTGCAGGCGCGCCAGCCCGATCACAAGCTGCACCGCTACAGCATGCTGCTGTTCGGGCTGTCGGCGACCGGCAAGACCACTCATTCCTGCCACGACCACGGACTGTCCCACGACGGCGAGACGATGGACGTGGTGCAGGACGACGTCTGCTTCCTGCGCGAGGACGGCAGCGCCCTCGGCACCGAGCGCGGCTTCTACCTCAAAACCGAGGGCCTCGACCCCCACGGCCAGCCGCTGCTCTACAACGCCGCCATCCAGCCCGACACCATCTTCGAGAACGTGATGGTGGACGGCGACGGCAACGTGGACTTCCAGGACGAGACCTTGACCAGCAACGGCCGCGGCGTGGTGCAAATGGCCAACCTCGCGCCCCACGCCAGCGACACCATCAACCTGCCGCCGGCGGAGGAGACCGACGGCATGCTGCTGTTCTTCATCACCCGTCGCAACACCGTGCTGCCGATGGTCGCGCGCCTGACCCCAGAGCAGACGGCCTTGGCCTACATCCTGGGCGAATCGGTGGAGAGCTCCGCTGGCGATCCGCGCCGCGCCGGCGAATCGGTGCGCGTGGTGGGCACCAATCCCTTCGTCGTCGGCGACGAGGCGGCGGAGGCCAACTGGATCCACGAGTTCCTGCGCCGCCACCCCAAGGTGCAGGGCTACCTCATCAACACCGGCGGTGTCGGCGAGATCCGCGAGAAACAGCCCGACGGCACCACCCGCATCAAGCGCGAGGTCATGCGCATCCAGATCCCGGAGAGCTCGGCGCTCTTCCGCTCCGCGGTGCGCGGTAGCGTGAAGTGGCGCCGGGAGTCCTACCTCGGCATGGAGGTGCCGGAGGAGATCGAGGGCGTGGACATCCGCAAGTTCGACCCCACCTCCTTCTACTCCCAAGCCGAGGTTGACAACTACGTCAATGATCTCAAGCGCGAGCGCCGCGAGTACCTCGAGCAGTTCCCGGGCCTGGCCCCGGCGATCATCCAGGCTGCCGAGAAATAGGGACGCGGCGGTCACGCCGACCCCGGGGAGGCGGAGGTGAGCCTCGAGGGATGGGTGGCACTGAGTAAAGCGGAGCTGCGGCCGACGCAGGCCCTGGCGCTGCTTGAGCGCTTCCCCACTCCCCGAGAACTGCTGGCTGCCGGGCCGGCGGGATGGCGCTCCGTCTGCCCTCTGTCGCCGTCGGAGGAGCGCCGCCTGCGCGATGCGGCGCAGGCGCCGGTCGCCCAAGACCTGCGCCTGCTGGAGGAGCTGGCGGCCCACCTCGTCACCATCCGCGATCTGCACTATCCGGCGCTGCTGCGGCAGATCTACGGCGCCCCGCCGGTGCTTTATGTGCGCGGCGAGATCCGCGAGCAGGACCACCGCGCGGTCGCCATCGTCGGCACCCGCCGCGCCAGCCCCTACGGCCGGCTGGTGGCCGAGACGCTCGCGCGCGACCTCGCCGCCGCCGGCGTCACCGTAGTCAGCGGACTCGCCCTGGGCGTTGACTCCGCCGCCCACGCCGGCGCGCTGCAGGCCGGCCGCACCATCGGTGTCGCCGCCTGCGGCCTCGACGTCAGCTACCCCCCGAGCAACCGCGCCTTGATCGAGCGCGTCGCTTCCCAGGGCGCCGTGGTCAGCGAGTTCCCCTTCGGCGCGCGCCCCGACCGCTGGCGCTTCCCCGCCCGCAACCGCATCATCGCCGGCATGGCGCTGGGCACCGTCGTAGTCGAAGCCCCCGAGGGCAGCGGCGCCCTCATCACCGCCGACCATGCCCTCGACCAGGGGCGCGAGGTCTTCGCCGTTCCCGGCGCTGTCAACACCGTTCAGAGCCGCGGCACCCACCAGCTCCTCAAGCAGGGCGCGAAGCTCGTCGAATCGGTGGATGACATCCTCGAGGAGCTGGACCTCCCCGCCGCCCCCAAGGCCGAAGCGCCCCGTACCGACGATCTCTCATCCGCGGAAGGCGGCCTGCTATCCCTGCTCACCCTCCATGAGAAAGACGTGGACTCCCTCATTCAGGAGACGCGGCTGCCGTCGTCCCAGGTCAACGCCATCCTCACCATGCTGGAGCTGCGCGGGCTGGTGCGGCGCATGCCCGGCAACTACTTCGTGCGGGTGCACTAGCGGCTCCAACATACCGCCACCAAGGCAGTAGCGTTGGTCAACGACGAGGGTCGGAAGGCGGTTGCGGAACCCCAGGCATGGGATGTGAAATGCCGGCTCGATGTGCACACACCAGGAGCAAGTCGCACAAGAAGGGCAGCGTGCGTGAAGAGGGAAGAAGGGCCTTATGAGACAGCGAGCCTCCGATGACGCTTTCGCTCAACTCCACCTGGCTCGCGAGCTCGCGGGCGACATCGAGGGGTGGAGCAAGCAGGGCTGGCCGGGCGTCACCCAGACAACCCACGATCTCCTCTCCTACTGGTTCAACCGTGATCCGGACAGCGGCGAGTGCTTCTACCTTTGCCAACAGCGCGCCATCGAAACTGTCATCTACTGCCACGAGGCGCTGCAAGAACCTACACTTGCGCGCCTCTACCAACGCGTCGCACCGGAGGCCCTGCTGCAATTCCAGGCCCTCAAAGCCGAGGTCCAGAACATCCCCTTCTCCAAGTATTGCCTCAAAATGGCCACCGGCTCCGGCAAGACCTGGGTATTGGCCGCCCTGCTGATCTGGCAATACTTCAACGCCTTGCGTCGAGAGCGTCCAGGAGTCTACTCAGGTCGCTTCTTGGTGGTCACTCCTGGCCACGAAGTGCTGAACCGCCTCCTGGACTCGTTTAAGGGCAAGCGTGACCGCAAGACCGGTCTTCGCAACCCGGAGACCTCTGACTATCGCCGGGAACTGTTCATCCCGCCAGGCGCAATGTGGCAAGATCAGTTCCACATCGAAATCCTGGAGCCGTCAGATGTGCGGCCAAATACTACGCCTCCCGACGGCCCGTTTGTGTTCCTCACGAATTGGCAGCAGTTCCGCCTCAAACCGCCGGAGGGCAGCCTGTGGGACCGACTGACCGGTGCCGATGTGGAGGAACAGTCGCGCGGCGAAATCATCGCAGACTTCCTTTCAGAGTTTCCTGACCTGGTAGTGATGAACGACGAGGCCCATCATGTCCACGGCAAAAAGCCGCGCGGCAGCCGTGTCAGCCAAAGCGATGAACTTGTCTGGCGGCAATTCATGGGGGTGCTCTATGACCGACTGACTGAGGCGCACGGCGACGAACGGGGCCTTTTCATGCAGTTGGACTTCTCGGCCACCCCCTTCTTCGGAAGCGGCCCGGAGCGAGAATACTTCCCCCACATCGTGTATGACTATGCCCTGCTCGAGGCCATGAACCACATGCTGGTCAAGCAGCTTTTCCTGGAAGAGCGCCAGGCCATCGGCGGCGAGCGTCTCGAAGAACTTGATTTTCGCGCAGAGCGAACGGAGCCGGAGAGCGGTCGCAGGCGCGGACAGGTAACCGGACTTTCGCCAGGGCAGAAGCTGCTGCTCGACATCGGGCGCAGGAAGATGGAGCAATTAGCGGAGGAGTTGAGGCAGCGCGGCATAGACAAGAAGCCAGTCATGCTGGTGCTGGCGGAGGAGACCGAGGTTGCGGGCCTCGTGGTGAACCACTTCGCCACCCTTACCGATGAGCGCGGGAATACCTACGGGAAACGCGATGTGGTCAACGACGATGGCCAGGGGCAGGTGCTGCTCATCCATTCCGGCCTTCCGGATAAAGAACTGGACGGCGCCCGCCGCTGCCTAGATGCCATTGACGTTGACGCTGACCCGCTGCGGGTGGTCATTTCGGTTCTCATGCTGCGGGAAGGCTTCGACAAGATGAACATCTGCGTGATCGTGGTGCTCCGGGCGACCGAGGCCGACCTTCTCCTGGAGCAGATCGTCGGTCGCGGGCTTCGCCTGATGTTCCCTCCGGCGAGCCATCCTGAGTTCCAGGATGCCAAGCGGGAGGCCTACCAGCAGATTCGGCTGGGCCGTATTCCCGCCAACTCTCTCGACTTCCTCTTCATCGTGGAGCACCCTCGGTTCCGTGCCTTCTATGATCAACTTCGCCGCGAGGGCTACATCATCGGCGAAGGCGATACCAGTCGCGTCACGACGACCGGCGATATCATCCCGGTCGAGGCCATCCCAACGCGCATCCCGTCGCACGACATAGCCTGGCCGGTCCAGATCTTTGAGCAGGGTCGCCTCCCCGATCTGCGCCAACTCGATATATCAGCGCTACCCGCTTACCCCGGCGACTTCGCCTCTCTCAAGCAGATGCTGGGGAAACTGGCGATATCCGATGTCCACGTCCCGAGCGATAAGCGCACCCGAACCTGGAAACTCGACAACCCCTACTTCGACTACAACTTCTTTCTCAGCCAGGCGTCGCGCGCCATCGCGAGAGAGGGCAAGGTGCAACTGCTCACCGGAAAGTTGGCAGAGATCGCCGAGGTCGTGGACGAGTATGCTGCCCGACATCTCTTCCGCCAGGAGATTGACTTCACCGCGCCTGAGGACTACCAGGTGCTGAACTTCACCCTAGTCTTTGACCATGTCGTCAACCAGGTGCGCACTGCCATTCTCCGGGCCGCCGAGAAGGCGCAGTTCGAGGTCCGGCAGGGGATCTGGAAACGCCTCTCTCAGGTGCCGCGAATCATGGTCAGGGAATCTCACAGCGTAGCGACAGACCGGAGCATCTATCCGCGGCTTCCCTACTCGGCGGTTGGCGGTGGGTTCGAGAAAGACTTCATGCTTGAAACACTCAACACCTCACCCGATCTTGCCTATGCCAAGCTCGACCGCAAACACGGCCTCCGCATTCCTTACCGGGACACCGACGCAATCTACCGGGAGTACGAGGTGGATTTCATTGTGAGGGAGGCGGATGCCATCTACCTGGTGGAGACCAAGGCTGACCGCGACCTCGACTCGCCCACGGTGGCCATCAAGGCCCGGGCCGCCCAGGCTTGGTGTGATACTGCCTCGACGGTGCGTGCCCCGGATGACCTACCGCAACCCTCGAAGTGGGAATACGTGATTCTCTCAGAGAGCCTCTTCAAGCAGAACCGCGGCCTCAGTTTTCAGGGTCTCGTGCCGCAGTGCCGCGCTCTGCGCGACAGGTTGATTGCCCAGGCCGAAGGGGCGCTCTTTGTGATCGGAGAGGAGGCTGCCCCTTATGGCGAATAACCGCGTTGTTTACCCCGAGCGCAGCCGAGGGGAGCGCCGCAAAAAAGACTCGGCGCGGCTGGTGTGGGACACCAAGCCCCGCCGCGCGCCCAACCCGCGCGACATTGAGTTCCAGACTGCCGAGGTGGTGATTCCGAACCCGGCCCGCGACGCGGCGACTCTCCCGTTCTCCTTCCGCGACGGCCTTTTCGGTGACGAGGAACTGGACAAGCAGCAGATGAACCGCCTCATCTGGGGCGATAACCTGCTCGCCATGCAGGCGCTGCTCGCGCAGGGGTACGAGGGGAAGATCAACCTCATCTACATTGACCCGCCGTTCGCATCATCCGAGGATTACTACTACCAGCTGACCATCGCCGGCGATGAGGTTACGAAGCAGCCTTCAGCGCTTGAACGATTGGCCTACAAGGACTTCTGGGCAGGCGGAAGCGACTCGTATCTCGACATGCTCTATCCGCGACTTCAATTGATGAAGCGGCTACTTGCGGACACAGGCACTATCTACGTGCACATGGATTGGCACGTCGGACACTACGTGAAGGTGGTGATGGATGAGATCTTCGGAGTGCGGCATATGCGCAATGAGATCGTATGGCACTTTCCAAGCATGTCCGCGTCTCGTCGCGACTTTCCAGACAAGCACAACGTACTGTTTCGCTACGTCAAATCGGATGAGTGGACGTTCAACGCAGACGACGTGCGCGTGCCATACGAGGAGGCCTCCGCAGACGTGATGTCCGCGGGCTACGGAGGGGGCCTGGGTACAGGCGGCGTGTCCGTGCGCAAGGCCTACGGACATGAGCTGGGGAAAGTACCTGACACGGTCTGGCGCATACGCCACGTGAGTAGCGGAAATGAGAATACTGGTTTCCCTTCGCAGAAGCCCGAACCATTGCTTGAGCGGATCATTAAGGCGTCATCTAGCCCTGGTGACATCGTCGCGGATCTTTTCTGCGGCTCCGGAACAACCCTTGCCATTGCAGAAACGCTCGGGCGGCGCTGGATGGGGTGCGACTTCGGCAAGACCGCCATACAGGTGGCGCGCACGCGCCTAGTCGAAGATGGTGCGAAGCCCTTCCTCATTGAGAACATCGGCAACTACCAGCGTGAGATGATCTATCTGACTGGCGGGCGCATCGGGGAGATGCAGCGCATCATCCTCAAGCTCTACGGCGCTACGCCCCGGCCTCGCACCAACGACCTGGGCGCCCGCCAGGTTGATGATGGCGTCCTGGAATTGGTATATGTCGGCTACCCTGACCGGCCAGTAAGCGCCAGGAAAGTCGAGGAACTGGCTCACCAGGCTGAAGCCCTTGACGGCACCGGCTACCGCCGCCTCGTCATCCTTGCCTGGGACTATGAGTACAACTATTCCACGGCGCTTGAGAACCGGCTGAAGGCCTCGAAGCGTCCTGCGAAGGTGAGAATCGAGAGCCGTTTCATCCCGCCCGACATCTACGATTACCTCAAAAGGGCCAAAGACGAGGGGGATATCGAGCCGCTGCGCGACAAGGTCGTCTTTCACGAGAAGCCATACTTGCGCCTGGCGAAGCCAGTGGTGAAGAAAAAGAAGGACGGGGCCGCCGAGGTCACCATCGGGATCGAGCGCTATGTTCTGTTTGACATCCCGGTGCAGAAGCAGGAGGATCGCGAGGAACTGCTGGCCCTGGCCAAGAACAACTTCGCGGTACTCATTGACTACTGGGCGGTTGATTGGGAGTACGACGGCTACACCTTCAAGAGCCAGTGGCAGGCCCTGCGCGGCAACGGCCGGCGCACCCGCGTCGTGCCCACGACGGTGACTCATAACCTGCCGGCCGGCAAGACCTGCACCATCGCTGTGCGCCTTGTAGACGTCTTCGGCAACGACGCCGCCGGCACAGTCAACATGGAATTGTGAGCAGTTGTGAGACTCTGGCGGACCGGTCCAAGCGGCTGCGGCAGGCACGCACCGCCCCGAAACCGCTTCTGACATCATTGCCGGGAGGCGGGTTCCCTGTGACTCGTTCCCGGTGGGGGTTAAGTGCCATGCAGACGGAACCGGGTTCCCCTCTCCAGCCGCCGGGGGCGCGGAGGTGCCCGCATTGCGGCGGCGCAGCGGATGACGCGGCGCGCTATTGCGTGTCTTGCGGGCGGGCGCTGGACTACGCGCCGCCCGACGTGGATGTCGGGGGTTGGGTCAAGCGCGGTTGGGACGTCTTCGTCAACAACATCGGCCCCTCCATCGCCATCCCGCTGGTGATGCTCGTCCCCCTCATCGGGCTGGGCATCCTCGTCTACGTCGGGATCATCGGCGCCGTCATCACGGCCGACGCGGTCGGCGCCCGCGGTGAGAAGATTGCGCTGGCGGCGATGGGGAGCCTGTTCGGGCTACTGGGCCTGTTCGTCGCTTTCCTGATGCCGGCGCTGCTCGGGGGCATCTACGCTTGTTTCCTGGCGGGGGCGCGCACCGGCAAGGTGACGGCCGCGCACCTGGGCGACGGCTTCCGCCAATGGTGGGCGTGCACCTGGGTGTGCTGGGTGCTCGGCGCCGCCAGCCTCGTGGCGCTGCCGTTCACGCTCGTCCTCATCGGGCTTCCGGTCCTCTACGGCATCCAGAGCCTGCTGTGGCTGGCGCTGATGCGCATCGTGGATACGCGTCGGGGCGGTATGGACGCCCTCGATTTCGCGTGGAATGCGATGCGCGGGCGCTTGTGGATGATGCTGCTGTTCACGTTCCTGATGACGACGTTGATGAACGCAGGCGTGAGTGCGATGTATCTCGGCGCCCTGGTGACCACGCCCATCGCCACCGCCGCCCTGGCGGCGGGCTACGACGCGCTGAGCAGGAAGTAAGAGACGCCCGCGGGGGCGGCGCCGGCTCTACTCGACGGCCAGTTCCGGTTCCAGCGGGGTGCAGCCCGGCTGGTTGCGCATGCCCAGCAGCCACTCCGGGATCGGTTCGCCGGCGTCGGCTACGGCTAGGGCGGCCATGTGCGCGCACACCTCGGGATGCTCGGCGGCGAGGTTGCGGCGCAACTGCGCATCGGCCTGCAGGTCGTACAGCCGCTCCGCCTCGCGCCCGAGGAAAGCGTTGTACCACATGCGCGCATCCCGCACCATCACGAACGGCCCCCAGGCGGTGGTTGTGTGGTCGCGGTGCGCCTCCTGATCCCCCCGCAGCACCGGTGAGAAATCGAGGCCGGTCATGGTCTCCGGCGGTTCCACCCCCATCAGCCGCAGGAGCGTGACCGGGATGTCGTGCGAGCTGATGAGAGCATCACTCCGCCCCGGTTTCACGCCGGGCGCCCGCACCATCAGCAGCAGGTCCGCGATCTCGCGCGACATCGGGTGCCCCTGCTTCGAGATCACGCCGTGCTCGCCCAGGCAGTGCCCGTGGTCGGAAACCACCACCACGATCGTATCCTCGGTCAGCCCCAGCCGCTCCATCGTCTCCATCAGCACCCCGAACCAGCGGTCGGCCATCGTCACCTCGCCCGCGTAGTTGGCCCGCAGGCGCCGCAGCTCGGCCGCGGTCAGTCCCTGCGCCGGGCCGTAGCCCGACAGGGTCACGTCGCCCACCTCATCGCCGCTGGGATCGTAGGGCTTGCGGTAGTACTCCGGCGGATCCCACGGCTCGTGCGGATCGAACGATTCAACCGTCAGGAATAGCCGCTCCGCGTCGCGGTTCTGTTGGAGCCACGCCGCGGCCGCGCGCAAGACCTGGGGGGCGAAGTAGTCCTCCTCGCAGCGGCGTTCCGCCGTGTTCATCAGGTACTGGCGCAGCAAGCCGTAGCCGCGGCGTTCTGCGAGTGGCTGCTGCAGGGTCGAGGCGGGCAGGTGCGCCGCGATCGCCTCCGGCGACGGCTCCGGGCCGGAGCGGTACTTGTCATTCTCCTGCCCGCGAATCCAGGTCCATTGATCGAAGCCGCGGTGGAAGTTCTTCGACGGCTTGAACTGGTGATAGACGTCGCTGATGAGTCCGGCGCGATAGCCGGCCTCGTGCAGGACCTCCGACAGCGCAGGGCGCTCCTCGCGCATGGGCCCCCAGCCGGGCGCGCCGACGAAATCGCCCTTGTATTGGCGGTGGTCGGAGAACGGGAACACCCGCGCGCCGGTGTAGAGCCCGCGCCGGAACGGCAGCGTGGGCAGTGATTCGGGGTGGGCGGCGGTGAACACGACGCTCTCCCGCGCGAAAGCGTCCAGGTGCGGCGTGCGTATCCACTGATTGCCATAGGCGCCGACGTGGTCCTGGCGCAGGGTATCGAAGACGACGAGGATGCAGTTCAAGTGGCAGTGACCTCCTCAGGGCATGTGGAGGTCAGGATACCGCAAGCCCTGCGCTGTGTCAAACGCAGCCACACATCCGCTGACTTCGGCCAGGAAGTGCTAGCGGTCCGGCGAACGTCTCCCTATGTCGGGAACAGGTCGGCTTGCCCCGATGCCCTGGGCGCACCTACGACCGGAGCTTGCCCGCCACTTCGGCCACGCGCCGGCCCAGGGTGCGGGCGATCGCCAATTCGTCCTCGTTCGGCCCCTGGTCGGCCATGGGGCCAGAGACCGAGCTCGCGCCATAGGGGGTCCCGCCGCGGGTGGTGGAGATCAGCCGCTCCTCCGCATAAGGCACTCCGACGATGACCATCCCCTGGTGGATCAACGGCAGCCACATGGTGAGGATGGTGATCTCGTTGGCGCCGTGCATGGTCGAGCTGCTGGTGAAGGCGGCCCCGACCTTGCCCACCAGCGTCCCCTCCATCCACAGCGGCCCCCAACCGTCCACCACCGCCTTGAGCGATGCGGTCATGTTGCCGAAGCGTGTGGGCGAGCCCAGGATCACCGCGTCCGCCCAACGGAAATCATCCAGCGTCACCTCGCGCACCTGCATGAACCGGGCGTGCGCCGCCTGCCAGCGCTCGTTCTGCTGGATGATGGCTTCGGGTTCTGACGCCGGCGGGCGCGCCAGTCGCGCCTCCGCCTCCGCCACCTGGCGCGCGCCCTCGGCTACGGCCTCCGCCAGCTTGTGGGTATTGCCGTACCTGCTGTCGAACACGATCAGGATGTTCATCTGTCACCCCTCGGCATGGCGGCGGGCCCGAACCATGAGGCTAGGGCTCGCCTCGTCACCTTGCACATATGCGCTTGCGGCTCGCCTACCTGGGCAACTGCGGATAGACCGGCTTGCCCTTGCTCAGCGAGGTCACGTAGGCCGCCAGTTGCGCGTAGCGGGGATCCTTGGGCTCCAGGGCCTTACCCTTGAGGAACATGGTGATGCAGCCGTTGTTCATCTCCCCCAGGGTGATCACGCGTCCCGCCCCCATCTTCCACTTGGGGAAGGTCGCCGCCGATCCCTTGAGGGTGGGGATGGGCACGTCCATGCCCATCGCTTGGACCTTGCCGCCGGTAGTGCCGCCGTTCGGGTGGCAGGAGTTGCAGGTCGCCCGGTTGGTGCCCAGCTTGGGATCGCTATAGACCTGCTTGCCGGCGGCGATGGCCTTGTCCAGCGCCGCCACCTGCTGCTTCTCCGTCAGCATCTGGTGCATCATCTGCGCTTGCAGCGCCGACAGCGCCATCAGCACCACCAGTCCCGTCATTACCGCCACTGCGAGCTTCGTCCTCATCCGCTCTCACCTCCTTTTCGGTGATGTGCTATCTCTCCCGTTCGCCGACCTGGCGGCGCGCCTGTCGCCGCCAGGCAGCGATTACCATGCCTGACACCGCCCCCATCGCCCCCGCAATGGCCAGGGCCGGCCACCACGACCGTTGCCCAGCCGAGGGCGGGACCGGATCGCCGACGGCGCTGGGGCCGGGCGTCGGCGTCGCTGCCGGCGCCGCCGGGGCGGTAGAGGCGGAAGATGTCAGATAGGCGATGATGCCGTCGAGCTGCTTCTCGCTCCAATCGAACTTCGGCATGAGGGTGCCGGGCTTGACCGCCGGTGGATCGCGAAGCCACTTGCGCAACCAGTCCTTCGTTCGCCGCTTGCCGACATCGGTCAGGTCCGGGCCGGGGCCGGGCGCGCCTTCACCTTTCAGCATGTGGCAATTCAGGCAGGCACGCTCCGTCCAGAGTTGCCTGCCCTGCTCGATGAGCCGGCCATCCTGTGCTGCGCCTGGGTTCGCGCACACGCCAGCCATGGTCACGACTACGGTCATCAACACGACTGCGACAGCGAGTCCTGCTCTCATGCTGCTATCTCCATTCGCGGATGCGGGTTTGCGCCAGCTTCGCACGGATGAAGAGGGCACCCTGTCGGGTTCGAGGACAAGCCCGGGCGCATGTGCGGGTGGTACGACAATGAGGCGAGGCGGATGGCGGCCGGCCCCACGACGCGCCTATCGGCTGGGGCGGAAGCTCTCGCGGCGGTTGACGTAGCGGTCGGCCGAGATGGCGGCGATCGCGCCGTCCGCCGCCGCCGTGATCGCCTGCCTGAACTCGGTGCACCGGACGTCGCCCGCCGCGAAGACCCCGGGGATCGCCGTCGCCATCGCGCGGTCAACGCGGATGCAACCGTTCTCGGTGAGCTCCAACGTGCCGCCCAGGAAATCGGTCACCGGCTTGTTGCCCGCGAGGTAGATGAACACGCCATCCACCGCCAGCGTCCGCGTTCCCCCTTCGGGCGCGCCGACCACGATCTCGCGCACCTGGGCGTCCCCGCGGATCTCGACGAGCTTGGTATCCGCCAGCATCTCGATCTTGGGATCCGCCGCCAACGCTTGGCGCACCTCATCGCTCACCCACAGCTTGGGCGGCGGCGCCACCAAGTGCACCTTGGCCGCGAACTTGGTCAGCAGCAGCGCGTCATCCACCGCCTCCTCGCTATTGCCCACCACCGCCACTACCTGACCGTCGTAGAAAGCGCCGTCGCAGGTCGCGCAGTAGCTGACCCCGCGCCCTACCCGCTGCTCCTCGCCCGGAACACGATCTCCGCGCCCCATCGCTCCGGTGGCGATGATGACGGCCTTGCCCAGGAGCACCCCCTCGCCGGTGAATACCCGTTTCGTATCCTGGCTGAGATCCACCCCGAGCACCGGCGCCTGCAGGTACTCCGCGCCGAAATCGAGCGCCTGCTGTTTGATGGTCCGCGCCAGCTCCGCGCCCGACACCGGCGTCGTCACCGACGGGAAGTTGGCAATCTTCGGGGCGACCGCCAGCGATCCGCCGAGCTTGGCCTTGTCTATCAGCAGGGTCTTCAGCCGCGCGCGCGCCGCGTAGATGGCGGCCGTGCCCCCGGCCGGGCCCGCGCCGATGATGACGACGTCGTGCATCGTCTCGGCGTTTTCGCTCACTGGCTCGTCCTCGTTCGCACGATGGTCGGGCGCGAATAGGCCGCCGATGACAGCCGCCCAGGGCCCATTGGCTCGCTGTTTCCGGCATGGCGCGGGCGTCTCCTGCATGACGCTGTCGCGCGGCGCCCACGCAGCTACCGCAGGCGTAGAACGTTCTCGTCACCGGCCTGGTCATGGGTGTTGCGCGGCGGCAACAGACTACGGTTCACAACCGCCGTGGTTCCTGCTACGCTGGTAGCGGCCAGTCGCGAGCCAATCGGGCGGCCGCAGTGGTCGCGGGTCTGCGGACGAGACTGCTCCGCGACGCGTGGCCGCCGACGGCAGCAACGAGTCAGTCAAAGGAGTCGCAGGGATGACCTCGGGAAGGACCGCTGATGCCGGCCGAAGGCCGGCTGAGGGCATGGCACACGATGTGAGCTTGACGCAGGCCTTGCGCTGCGCGTCGCGCGGGGGCGAGGACCACTGCTCGCGGTGTATCGAGGAGTTCGGCGCTGTGGCCAGCGACCCGCGGGCGGCGGCGTATTCAACCTACTCGGAGCGACCAGGGCCGGCGGCGGGGTAATCGCCCGCGCTCGCGCTCGGGTTGGCGGTAGAGGCGGCGGACACGGGCGTCGCAACCGCCGAGGCGGCTTGATGCCTCGCGTCGCCAGGCGCTTGCTCCTGCGCGCCGCCGAGCATGAGCGACGATTGCGACAGGAACACGCCGGAGCGGACGCGAACCACGCGGGAGACCGGGCCCGGAGATGGCGATTGTGGACGAAACCTGCCGCATCCACGCCACGCGGCCACCGCCAACGACGGCGCGCCCGACAAGCTGGCGCACAATCCGCGCGGCGAGGCACCGCCGCGCTCTACCCATGCAAGGAGGAAATGGGCACATGACGGGCGAGCACACACTGCCGGATCTCCCGTATTCCTACGACGCGCTGGAGCCGCACTATGACGAGCAGACGCTGCAGCTGCATCACGACCTTCATCACGCGGGCTATGTCAAGGGCCTCAACGCGGCCGAGGAGAAGGTCGCGGCGATGCTGAAGGCGAACGATTTCGGCGCCGCCAAGGCGGTGTGCGCGGAGCTGGCGTTTCACGGTTCGGGGCATATCCTGCATTCGCTGTTCTGGAGCAACATGAAGCCGGGCGGAGGGGGTGAACCGGCGGGCGAGCTGGCGGCGGCGATCAAGCAGCAGTTCGGCGGCTTCCAGGGGTTCAAGGACCTATTCCTGGCGGCGACCAACGCGGTGGCGGGCTCGGGCTGGGGCATTCTCGCCCATCGCCAAGCGGATGACGCGCTGGTGGTGCTGCAGGCGGAGAAGCATGAGAACCTGACCCAATGGGGGGTTACGCCCTTGCTCGCGCTCGACGTGTGGGAGCACGCCTACTACCTGAAGTACCAGAACAAGCGACCGCAGTGGACCCAGGCGTTCATGGAGCACCTCGTCAACTGGGACGACGTGGCCCGGCGTCTGGCGCAGGCCCGCGGGCGATAACCGGGCGCAGCGCCGGCAGCGCATGGACGCGGATGGTCGCTCAGATGTCATTCTGAGCCGCAGGCGAAGAATCCCCTACCTCCTGCGCAACTCCGATAGGGGATTCCGCCACGGGCGGACAAGTCTTCGGTCGCCAGGCTCCCTCAGAATGACGTGACGGCTCGCATTCGCGCCGATCGGCAGACACCGGTCCTGGCGCCTGCGAAAATACTGCGAGGAGGTAACTGCAACCCAAAATGGATGTTCCCAAGCAGGCGCCAGAGTTCGAGCTGATACCCCACACCACGACGCGCGTCGCCATCGGCGAGCGCGTGGGCAAGAGCCGGCGGGAGATCCCGCATTTCGACCTCTTCGCCCACGCCGATGCGAGCGCGCTGGTGGCCTATCGCCAGCGGCTCAAGCGAGCGGGTGACGGATGGGCGCCGACCTTTAACGACCTGTTCATCTACATCGTGGCGCGCCTGCTGCCCGAGTTCCCTATGCTCAACGCGTGGTACGCGGAGGAGGGGGTCAAGCGGTTCAAGCCGGTGCACCTGGGCTTCGCGGTGCAAACCGACCAGGGGGTGCTGCTGCCGACGCTGTTCGACGCCAACCGCAAACCCCTGCGCCAGATCAGCGAGGAGGCGCACGAGCTTAGTGAGCTCGCCCGCGGCGGTCGGCTGCGGGCGAGCTACCAGCAGTGGGGCGGGTTCACCATCTCCAACGTCGGCCCCAAGCGCATCGAGGCCTTCGCCGCCATCATCAGCCCCCCGCAGACCGGGATCCTGGCCATCGGCCCCATCGCCAAGCGTCCGCTGGTGGTGGGCGATGAGGTGGCGGCGCGCTCGACGGTGTGGCTGACGCTGACCGTGGATCACCGCGTCGTGGACGGCGCGGTCGGCGCGGAGTTCCTGGCCGCGCTCATGCCCCGCCTCGAGGACTGGGCCGGCGAGGAAGGGGAGTAGCATGGCGCGGCCGTCCACCGAGCAGCTCCTGGCGCTCTACGAGGACCTGCTGCGCGTGCGGTTCTTCGAGGAGAAGATCAACGATGAGCTTTTCCCCTCCGGCCTCATCCGCGGGCTCACCCACCTCTACATCGGCCAGGAGGCGGTCGGCGTCGGCGTCATTCGCGCCCTGCAGCCACCGGACTACGTGCTCAGCACCCACCGCGGTCACGGCCACTGCCTGCTGCGGGGCTCCGATCCGGCGCGCATCTACGCCGAGATCCTGGGCCGCCGCGACGGCGTGTGCCGCGGCAAGGGCGGCTCCATGCACCTGGCCGACATGGAAACCGACTTCGTCGGCTGCAACCCGGTGGTCGGCGCCAACCTCCCCATCGGCGCCGGCCTCGCCTTCGCCGCCAAGTACCTGGGCAACGGGCGCCTGACCGCCGTCTTCTTCGGCGACGGCGCCATCAACACCGGCGCCTTCCACGAATCCGCCAACCTGGCGGCCCTGTGGAAGCTGCCGCTGTTCCTCATCTGCGAGAACAACCGCTACGCCATTTCGGTCTCGGTGGAGCGCGCCAGCGCCGTCACCGACCTTGCCGACCGCGCCGCCGCCTACGGCATCTGGCACGAGACCGTGGACGGTATGCGGGTCGGGGAGGTATTCGAGGCGGCCCAGCGCGCCGCCGAGGTCTGCCGCAGCCACCAGCAGCCGGTGCTGCTGGTGGCCAACACCTATCGCTTCGTCGGCCACTATACCAGCGACACTCTGCGCTACCGCCCGCCCGACGAGGCGCGCGACGAGTTCCGCGAGCACGACCCCGTCCACCTCGCCGAGCGCCAGCTCACCGACGACTGCGCGGTGGACATGCAGCAGCTCGTGGCGCTGCGTGATCGCGTGCACCGCGAGATCGAGCAGGCGGCGGAAACGGCCAAGCTCAGCCCGCCGCCGCCGCCGGAGTCGGCGCTGGAGGACGTCTATGCCCCCGAAGGCTGACGTCTCCGCCCCGGAGCAGACCCGTATGCGCGAGGTCGCCTACGCGCTGGCGGTGCGCACCGCCCTGCGCGAGGAGATGCAGCGCGACGAGCGGGTCTTTCTGATGGGCGAGGACATCGCAGTCTATGGCGGCGTCTATGGGGCGACCCGCGGCCTGCTGCGCGAGTTCGGCGACAAGCGCGTGCTGGACACGCCGATCTCCGAGGCGGCGATCGCCGGTATGGCGGTGGGCGCCGCCATCGGCGGCCTGCGCCCGGTGGCGGAGATCATGTACTGCGATTTCCTCTCCATCGCCCTCGATGCCATCGCCAACCAGGCGGCCAAGCTGCGCTACATGAGCGCGGGGCAACTGAGCATCCCGGTGGTCATTCGCACCTCCGCCGGCGGGCATGGATATGCCGCCCAGCATTCGCAATCCCTGGAGGCCTGGGTCACCCATATCCCCGGCCTCAAGGTCGTCATGCCCGGCACTTGCGCCGATGCGCGCGGGCTGCTCAAGTCCGCTATCCGCGACCCCAACCCGGTGGTGGTGATCGAGCACAAGGCCCTCTACCAGACCACCGGCCCCATCCCCGCGCAGGAGACGCTCGAGCCCATCGGTGTGGCCAGGGTCATGCGTGAGGGCACGGACGTGACGCTCGTCTCGTGGTCGGCGATGGCGGGCGCGTGTTTCGAGGCCGCCCAGGAGCTGGCAGGGGAGGGGATCGAGGCGGAGGTCATAGACCTGCGCACCCTGCTGCCGGCGGACTTCGAAACCGTCGTGGACTCGGTACGCAAGACGGGGCGGCTGGTGGTGGCGCACGAGGCGGTGACCTACGGCGGATTCGGGGCCGAGGTGGTGGCGCAACTGACCGAGCGCGCGTGGGGCGATCTCAAGGCGCCCCCGGTGCGCGTGGGTTCGCGCTTCGCGCCGGTACCCTTCGCGGAGCCGCTGGAGGCCTGCGTCATGGCGGGTAAGCAGGAAGTTGTCGCCGCGGTGCGCTCCTGTATAGGTCGGGATCGGTAGGCCGGGCGTCTCGCCCGGCGCCCCTACAAATCGCCATGTGTGGATACCGAGGAGGTGACCCATGTCGGCGTTGCAAGTGGGAGCCAGGGCCCCGGATTTCGAGCTCAAGGCCACCGGCGATACTACGGTTCGCCTGTCGGAGCTGCTGAAGCAGGGCAAGCACGTCGTGATCGCGTTCTACCCGGCGGCGTTCAGCCCGGTATGCGGCGACGAGCTGAGCCTGTTCCAGGAGGCGCGCGACGAGTTCGCGCGTCTCAACGCCCAGGTCATCGCCATCTCGGTGGACAACGTGTGGTCGGCGGATGCGTTCGCGCAGGCCAAAGGGATAGCTTTCCCGCTGCTGGCGGATTTCCACCCCAAGGGAGCGGTGGCGGAGAAGTTCGGGGTCATGCGCGACGACGGCATCGCCGAGCGCGCGCTGTTCATCATAGACCCCCGGGGCGTCATTCGCTACAGCTACGTCTCGCCCGTCGCGGAGAACCCGGGGGCTGATCGCCTGCTCGACGCCCTGGAGCAGATGAGCGCGGGTGGGACATGACCGGCAGGTTCATGTCTGGGGTGGCGCAGGTTTCTAACCTGCGAGAAGCCACAGGATGCAATCCTGTGCCACCGAAGGAAGACCAAACCCATCGTCTGCGCGTGGCAGTCTCGGATGACGATTGGTCGCGCGGCCCCGCCGACGCGCCGGTGACGCTGGTCGAGTACGCGGACTACGAGTGCCCCCACTGCCAGGCGGCGTACCCGGTGCTCGAGGAGCTGCTGCGCGCGCACGCCGACCGGCTGCGCTTCGTTGTGCGGCACTTCCCGGTGACGAGCGCTCACCCCCGCGCCGCGGCCGCGGCCCTGGCCGCGGAGGCCGCGGGGCGGCAGGGCAAGTTCTGGGAGATGCACGCGCGGCTGTTTGGGGATCCGGGGCAACTCGATCCCGCCGACCTGCGGCGCCATGCGCGAGACCTCGGCCTCGACCGGGAGCGCTTCCAGGAGGACCTGGATGACCCGCGCCTGGCGCGCAAAATCCAGGAGCACAGGCGCCAGGGGCTGCGCAGCGGCGTCAACGGCACGCCGACGCTGTTCTTCAACGGCGCGCGGTATGATGGGCCGCGCGACCTGAAGTCCCTGTCACAGGCGGTGGAGAAAACGGCCGAAGACTAACCACAGAGCGCACAGAACACGGAGAACGGATGAATGAACCACAAAGACACGAAGTCACCAAGGGAACGGGGATCCCAATTCTGACATCTCAAATCCGATCTTTGTGTCTTTGTGCCTTGGTGGTTCAACACCATGGATTGCCTCCTCGAACTGCCCCACATGCGCGAGCTGACGCTGGATGATCGTGAGGTCGTGGAGGCGGCCTTGGCGCGCGAGCCGCCCGACACCTCGGAGCTGACCTTCACCAACCTCTTCATCTGGCGTCACGCATACGGCCTGCGGTTGAGCCGGGTGGAGGGCGCGCTGTGCATCTTCGCCTGGCGCGCCGATCCGGAGGAATCGTTCCTGCTGCCGCCGCTAATGGTTGAAAGGATGTCATTCCGAGGGAGTGCAGCGACCGAGGAATCTCCAGTCGGGGTTGCGCGGGAGGTAGGGGATTCCTCGCCGGAGCTCGGAATGACACCATCCGGGGCCCCGACGATCGTAGAACGCGCCCTGGCGCACCTGCGCGACCACGGCCACGACCCCAAGCTGGCGCGCGTCTCGACCGCACAACTCGAACGCCTGGGCGTCACCGGCGAGCGCTTCTCGGTCGAGCCGGATCGCGACAACTGGGACTACGTCTATTCCGTGCGCGACCTGGTCGAGCTGGCCGGCGACAAGTACCACCGCAAGCGCAACCACATCGCCCAGTTCCAGGCCGAGCACACGCAGTGGGAGTATCGCCCCCTCACGCCCGACCTCGCGCCCGCGTGCGAGGAGCTGCAGGACCTGTGGTGTGATGAGAAGCACTGCGATCTCTCAGCCACGCTGCATGCCGAATCGCGCGCGGTCAAGGAAGCCCTGCACAACCTCGACCGCCTGTCCGCGCTCGGGGGCTGCATTCTCGTCGGCGGAAAGGTCGAAGCCTTCACCCTCGGCGAGCCGCTCAACGCCGACACCGTGACCATCCACATCGAGAAGGCGAACGCCGCCTTCCACGGCCTCTACCAGGTCATCAATCAGCAGTTCCTCGAGCACCAGGGGCATGATTTCGCCTACGTCAACCGTCAGCAGGACCTCGGCGTCCAGGGCCTGCGCAAGGCCAAGGAGTCCTACCACCCGCACCACATGATCGAGAAGTACGTCGTGCGGTTGCGGGCATAGCCGGGCGCGCGGCGCTACACGCCGCGTGAATCCATTTCGCCGGCGGACTGCATCATAACCATCGGAAGTCGTGTCGTGCGGAGGGATATGATGGAGACGGTCGGTGTCGGGTTGATCGCGGTGGCGGTGTTCGGCTATTTCGCGTGGGCGCGCTACATGAGCTACAGGGATGCGGCAGCGCTGTTGGAGAGGGGAGTAGACCCGTCCACTGTCATCCAGTGGAGGGAGCGGTGGGCAACCCGCGCGGGTCTGCTCCAGGGGGCGAAGCTCCTGGTGCTCGGCGTATTGCTGTTCTCCCTGTCATCCCGGTTCGGAAGATGGATCGGCGCGCCTGACGAAACATGGATGATCGGCTTCGTAGGTGCGTTCATTGCGGTCTTCGGGCTGATTGTCATCGTCGCGTACGCGATCTGGTCGCGCCGAGTAGGCGCCGGGCACGGCGGTGGCAGGCTGGGAGCCTCTGACCGCTCGAGGGCGAGAGAATGAACGCGGAGGCGACGTGCGCGCCGTCGTGGCTGATGATGACCGGCCGCGCCGAGGATCACCGCGCCGATGCGGTTGCCATCCAGCGGGCACGCAACGGCGATCGGTCGGCCTTTGACGAGATCGTTCGGCGCCACCAAGGGCGCGTCTACAACCTGGCCTATCGCATGCTGCGACATCCCCAAGACGCCGAGGACGTGACCCAGGAAGCGTTTCTCAAGGCGTTCGGAGCTCTGCCGCGGCTCAAGAATGAGCGCGCCTTCGCCTCGTGGCTCGGGCGCATCGCGGCCAACCTGTGCCTGATGCGGCTGCGGTCGGCGCAGCGCGCGGAGACGCTAACCGATCCGGCGGTGATCGCTGAGGGAAGCGCATGCGCTGGGAATCCGTCGAGCCTCGACATCGTCGGGGAGACGCGCGCGGCGATAGCCAAGCTGCCGCCCAAGTACCGGCTGGCGGTGGTCGCCTTCTACCTGGAGGGTCGTTCCTGCCGCGAGGGCGCCCGTCTGGCCGGAGTGCCGGTGCTGACGTTCAAGACGCGACTCTACCGCGCGCGCAAGCTGCTGCGCGATCTGCTTGGCGAAGTGCCGGAGGGACCCACACCATGAGATGCCGGCGCGTCCGCCAGAAGCTTCAGCCCCTGGTAGACGGAGCCCTCGCCGAGAAGGAGGCCGCGGCCCTCCGTCAGCATCTGAGCGCCTGCGCCGCCTGCGGCCTCGAGTTCGAGGCGCTGCGCGCCCTCGATCGCGCCCTGGCGGCCGAACCCACGGTTCAGCCGCCGCCG
>Ga0307380_10002079_pt1 | contig 28656 bp, 24 predicted proteins | sample UN3MG_FD_202239 | JGI IMG/M metagenome (GOLD analysis project Ga0307380, IMG submission 202239) | Soil microbial communities from Risofladan, Vaasa, Finland - UN-3 | ecosystem: Environmental > Terrestrial > Soil > Coastal area > Acid sulfate soil | place: Finland: Risofladan, Vaasa | collected... | reverse complement strand
CAGCCTTCGCCCGGGACACGGCGGCCGGCTGCGGGCCGGGGACGGGCCGGGGGCACAGTGGCTGCCGCCAACGTCCGGGACGCGCCGCCGATCCCCCGCCGGGGGCTACCGGCCCACCGTCAAGGTAACCTCTCGGGTCACGGCCTTGGTCCGATCGACGGCCGTGACGGTGAAGACGTACTCGCCCGGGACGCCGAGGCCCCTGGCCTTCGTGCCGGCCAGGCCGGGCTTGTCGAGCACCGGCTCGGCGCCGCGCGGCGACCTTTTCACAGCCCACCAGTACGTGACCGTATCCCCGTCCGCATCGGTGGCCTTTGCGGCCAGCTCGGCCTGGCCTTCGGCAAGCAGCCTGGCGGACGCGGCCTCCACGACCGGCGGGCGGTTGGGGGGATAGACGGGAACCGTCAGGTCCCGATGGGCCTCGCTGTGGCCGTCATGGGCGTGGAATCGAAAGACGTACTCACCCGGGACCGTCATCCCCGTCGCCCGCCGGGCCGTCCCGCCCTTGTCGTTGGGGACGGGCTCCAAGGCAACCGCCGCCCCGGGCGGCTGGCGAACGACGGTCCATCGGGTCTCCATGTGATCGCCCTCCAGGTCCGTCGGCCAGGCGCGGAGAAGCGTGCTGCTGTCCGGCAGCGTCACCATCACAGGGATGCGGTTGTGCAGGTCGAAGATCCTCGGCGGGCGGTTCTCAGCGGAGACGTTCACCCGCACCTCCCGGCGGACGACGCGCGCCGCGTCGGAGACGGCCACGACGAAGCGGTACTCACCGGGCGCGGTGAGCCCCGTCGCCTTCGTCGTCCGCTCGGCCGGGGTGGCCAGCGCGACCTCCGCGCCGGCAGGGGCGCCCCGGACGGACCAGGCAAATCGCAGGGCCTCGTTCTCCGGATCGGTGGCCGAGGCCGACAGGGCGATGGCGCCGGCGGGCCGGGTCAGGAACGTCGGCCGGGCGGCCCAGTCGGTCAGCGTCGGAGGCTGATTCCCGCCCGGGTGGGGATACACGGTCGCCACGGCGCCGCGCGGCAGCTCCAGCCGCAGCGTCCCGTCGGCGGTCACCGCCTGCACGCCGAGCTCCTCGTACGGCCGGTGGCTCACCGACTGGCAGAGCCCGTACGTTCCCGCCGCCAGGTGCCGGATCGTGACGGCCTGGCGCTTCGACGCCCCGGCGTCGTTCAGCAGCACGACGGTCGTCTTGCCGTTGTGCACGAAGGCGAGCGCCCGCAGCGACGGATCATCGCACGCCGCCTCCACGCGAACGGCGCCGGGACGAACGTAGTGCATCACCTGTCGCAGCGGCCAGTAGTCGCGCCCGCGGCTCACGGACGTGCCGTCGTGGCCGATCTCGATGACGTTCCCCCAGCCGTAGATCGACCAGTACGACACGCCGCCCTTGGTCAGGTCGTCGTACAGGCGGGCGAACTTCCCGCCCATGTGCTCGGTCTGGGCGTTGGGGATGCCCTTGGCGACGGCCAGGTCACGCATCTGCGTGCGGAACGGGTCGGTCGCGCCGTACAGGTGATAGCTCAGCACGGCGACGTGCGGCCAGACGCGGGGATCGTCGCCCACGAACTGGATGTATCGCCAGCTCGACCCCGCGTTGACGCCGTCGGGGAACTGGATCCTCGTCTTCAGGCCGAGCTCCTTCAGCCGCGGCCCGAGCGTGCGGATCATCCGCGCGACCACGTCCGGCCTGAAGGCGTTGTTGTTGCCCGGCTCGTTGCAGATGACGTGGTAGTCGGCCTCGATGCCGTGCTTCTTCTTGAGGTGCAGCAGGAAGGAGGTCGCGAGCTCGGCATACTCGGCCGGGCTGTGCAGCAGCCAGGCCGGCACGGTGCCCGTGCTTCCGCCGTCGAAAAACGACGGGCTGATCCACAGGTCGAACTTCTCGCCCCGGGCCTCGACGCGCTGCTTGAAGGGCTTGATCCACCTCGTGATGTACTCGTCGGCCGCGGCCGTCTCGAAGGCGTCCCAGTTGATCTCGTACGGGTCGGCGTTGTCGTTGTGCCACTCCCACCGCCGCTGACCGGCGCGGTTGCCGTTGGGGGCCTGGGCGCGGCAGCGGTTGAGCCCCAGGTCGCCGACGGCCAGGTCCAGCGCCTCGTCCCGCTGGAAGTCGCTCAGCCACGGCGCCGAGGGGTTGACGCTCCAGCCGAGGATCGCCTGGTGCTTGGCGTCGGGGTGGATCGTCACCTCCCCCGCCGCCGCCGGGCCGCAGAGGCACAGGGCCATCGCGCCCGCCAACACCACTCGCACAGCGGGCCCGGCAGGAATCCCGGCCTCGCGGAATCGGCGTCCTGGATGGATTCGATTGGTCTGAGTCATCGGCCACCTCCCACGGCCCGACGCGCATGCCGGGCGTTCCCATTGACCACGCCGCCCCGCCCCCCGCCGTATCAGCCCGTCGCCACCAGCAGCGTGGTGGCGATGGTGAAGTAGATCATGATCCCCGAGACGTCCATCAGCGACGCGATGAACGGCCCGCTCGTCACGGCCGGGTCCAGCCCCATCCGTTTGAAGAAGAACGGCAGCATCGCGCCGACCACGTTGGCCACCGTCACCGCGACGGCGATGGCCATCGAGACCGAGAAGGCGATGTGCGTGGGGCTGCCCTTGACGTGGGCGTAGTTGCTGAAGGCCCACGCCGCCACAAACCCCAGCACCGCCAGGATCATCCCCAGCGCCACTCCGCGAAGCGCCTCCCGCAGCAGCACACGCCGCCAGTCCGACAGGCCCAGCTCCTGCACCGCCAGACCGCGGATCATCAGCCCCGCCATCTGCGTGCCCGTGTTGCCGGCCGGGGAGTTGATCAGCGGAACGAACAGCACCAGCACCGCGAACAGCGGCAGGCGGTCGAAGCCCAGCAGCGCAATCGTCGTCAGCGTCTGGGCCGCCAGCAGCATCGCCAGCCACGGCAGGCGCTTGCCCATCATCGCCAGGAAGCCCGTGCTGAAGTAGCTGGCCTCCAGGACGCCCATGCCGACCATGCGATGGAAGTCCTCGGTGTCCTCCTCCTCCACGACGTCCATCACGTCGTCCCACGTGACGATCCCCACCAGCACGCCCTTGTTGTTCACCACCGGCAGGGCCACCGCCTCGTACTTGTTGAACTCGTCGATGGCCGTCTCCTGGTCCTCCCCGGCCCGCAGCCAGGCCGCCTGCCCGTCCATCAGGTCCCGGACGGTCTGGTCCGGCTCGGCCAGGACCACCTGCTCCAGGTAGATCTCGTCCAGCAGCTTGCCGTGCTCGTCCACCACGTAGAGGACGTTGAGCGTCTCCTTCTCGCCGGCGACCTTGCGGATGTGCCCCAGCACGTGCTCGATCGTCCAGTCCGGGCGGACCGCCAGGTACTCCGGCGTCATCAGCCGCCCGATGCTGTCCTCGGGGTAGGCCAGCAGGCTCCGCGCCGTCTTGAGCTCGTCGCCCCGAAGGCTGCTCAGCAGCCGCTGGGCCAGCTCCCCGGGCAGCTCCTCCAGCAGCTCCGTGCGCTCGTCGGGCGGCATCTCGTTGAGGATGCTGGCGATCCGCTCCGAAGACAACGTCGCGATCAGCTCCTCCTGCTGTTCGATCTCCAGGTCGCCGAAGATGTCCCCGGCCTCATCGGCCGGGAGCAGACGAAACAGCACCGCCAGGTCATCGGCGTGCAGGTCGCCCAGCAGGTCCGTCAGGTCGTGGACCTCCGTCTCGCGGATCAGCCGCTTGAGCTCCGCGAAGCGCTTCCGCTCCACGAGCTCGTGAACGCGAACCTGCATGTCTTCCGTCAACGCCATGGCCATCGCCTTCCGGTGACGAACAGGGACTACTCCCGCCCCCTCCTGGGCCGCTTCATTCTTATCACGCCCCCCGGCCAAGTCAACGAAGTCCCCGCCGACCCGCGCCCGCGGCGGCGATTTCCTCCGCCCCGATCCGCTGCCTTCATCGTATAATGGTCACGGCTGGTTGCGCGGAAGGCCGCTCCTCGCCCCCGAGGCGAGGGGAGGAAAGTCCGAGCACCGCTGAGCCACGGTGGTGGGTAACGCCCACCGTCCCGCGCCGGGAGCGGACCGGCCGCCGCGGGACAGGGAAAGTGCCACAGAAAACACACCGCCGGCGCCGAAGGCTGGTCGCACGCCGCCCCGCTCGGCATGCGGACCTCGTGACATGCCCCGTGCCCGGGAAACCGGGCGCCGGGCCTCGAGGCAGGCGCCGGTAAGGGTGAAAAGGTGCGGTAAGAGCGCACCGCGGCTCCCGTGAGGGCGCCGGCACGGCAAACCCCACCGGGTGCAAGGCCAAGCAGCGGCACCGGCACGGCTCAGGCCTTTCGTGCCGCGGGTAGGCCGCTTCCGGTTGGCTGCACGGGCCTTCGGCCTGTGTGCCCCGGAGAGCTCGTCGGCAACGGCGGGCCGAGATAAATGGCCTTCGCCGTCGACCGCGGTGGCCCACCGCGCCGACGGAACAGAACTCGGCTTACAGCGCAGCCGGCCGGGCCTTGTTGACAATTCCGCCCGCGTGCCCCTTGACACCGGGCCGCGGGCTGATAGACTATCTGCCTCGCGCCCCTTGCGGGGCCGAGACAACACGCCGCGGGGCGTAGCTCAGCTTGGCTAGAGCGCTGCGTTCGGGACGCAGAGGTCGCTGGTTCAAATCCAGTCGCCCCGATCAGTATAAGCCTTGTAATCGAAACAGGTTACAAGGCTTTGCTTTTGCGCGGGGAGAAGGGCGGTGACCTGCGCATTTCGGGCATGTGACCTGTTTTTTGCGAGAAGTGCGCGGACTCTGCCCAGGACGGAGGCTTGATCGGGGACAGCAAGCCAAGGTAAGGAAGATGATCGCGCACGAGGCGGCACAGAGGATGCCGAAGAAGCAGGAGTGACAGAGACGCGCCCACCGGCGCGCTCGGCGTGGATGGTCCGGGCGCGTCAGGCTGCTGGGAGAGTGAATCCATGGAAGCCAGAAGCACCCGACGGGGATTCCTGAAGGCCCTGGGGCTCGGCGTTGCGGCGGCGGCGGCCCGGCCCGGCTCGGCCGAGCAGGAAAGACCGGCGACGCCCGGCAAACCGAACTTCATCATCGTCTTTGCGGACGACCAGGGCTACGAGGACATCGGGTGCTTCGGCTCGAAGCGGATCCGGACGCCTCGTCTGGACCGGATGGCCCGGGAGGGCCGGCGGTTCACGAGCTTCTACGCGCAGACCGTCTGCGGCCCGTCGCGTGCGGCCCTGATGACCGGGTGCTACCCGCTGCGCGTGGCCAAGAAGGACAACCGCGTGGACATCCACCCATACCTGCACAGCCGGGAGATCACGATTGCGGAGGTGCTCAAGGGCGTCGGCTACGCGACGGGGTGCTTCGGGAAATGGGACCTCGCGGGCCACTTGCAGCGCGGCTATGCCCAGGAGTTGCTGCCCACCCGCCAGGGGTTCGATTACTTCTTCGGCACGCCCACGAGCAATGACAGCATCGTCAACCTGCTGCGGAACGAGGAGGTCATCGAGAAGAAGGCCGACATGAACACCCTGACGTGGCGGTACACGGATGAGGCGATGGCGTTCATCCGCAAGAACCGTGAGGAGCCGTTCTTCGTCTACATTCCCCACACCATGCCGCATACGCGCCTGGGCGGGTCGGAGCAGTTCCGGGGCAAGTCCGAGCGCGGCCTGTATGGGGACGTGATCGAGGAGATCGACTGGAATGTCGGGCGGATCCTCGACCTGCTTAGGGAACTCGGCCTGGACGACAGGACATACGTGGTGTTCACCAGCGACAACGGCCCGTGGGCGATCAAGGGGGACCATGGCGGGTCGGCCAAGCCGTTGCGCGGTGCGAAGACCTCTACGTGGGAAGGCGGCCTTCGCGTCCCGTGCATCATGCGCGCCCCGGGCAGGATCCCGCCGGGCACCGTCTGCGACGAGATCGCCTCCACGATGGATCTGCTGCCGACGCTGGCGAAGCTCGCCGGCGCGAAGCCGCCGACCGACCGCGTCATCGACGGCCACGACATCTCCGGGCTGGTTCACGGCGATCGCGGCGCCGTCAGCCCCACGAAGGCGTTCTTCTACTACCAGCACACGCACCTTCAGGCGGTGCGGTCCGGCAACTGGAAGCTCCATCTTCCGCGGCGGGCCAATCCCCCCTGGACGCCGGATTGGGCCAGGCACATCGGCAAGGAGGATGTCATCGACATCCCCAAGCCCATGCTGTTCGACCTGGAACGGGATATCGGCGAGCAACACGATGTGGCGGACGAGAACCCGGCCATTGTCCAACGTCTCCTGGGCCTGGCCGAGCAGGCCCGCGACGACATTGGTGACTACAACCGAATCGGGAGGAACGCCCGTTTCTTCGACCCGCAACCGAAGCGGCCCGACGCCGCGAAGTGGCAGGCGAAGTAGGGCCCGACAGAGGCTTGCGACAGCCGCGGCCCGGAGCCTGTCCGGACCGCCGGGCTCGACGAACAGGAAGGCCCAAGATAATTCAACGGCCGCGCAACGCCCCGTCGTTTCGAATCGGTGTGAGCCGATCGCCCGGGCAGGTCCGGCCAGGCATGCTCGGACGGCAAGGCTCCGATGATCGGACCGCCAGCGTCTTGGTGGTCCCTCGCAGCCGGAAGGGAAGGAAGGCGGCACCAACAGTCCGGACCCGTCCTGGGGCATCCCGGGGCTCAGGATGAGGCTCCGGCAGCTATAGCCGTAGCGGCAGCCGGCCCTCCATCTCGATCAGCGCCCGTTCCAACCGCCCCCAATCACGCTGGGCATATGCCCGCTTCATCCCCGGCTCGACATGAGATAGGTACATTTCGGTCACTGCCGGGTCGATCGTCTCGATCAAAGTCGCTCCTGTCCGCCTGAGGCAGTAGAAGCCTCTTCCATCGTTGATGCCCGTCTTCATCTGAACGCGGTAGAACGAGGACTTGACAGCATCCGACATCTTGTACGTGCCATCGATGATCTCGCGACGGACCAGCGGATGCCCTCCTGCGGTCAGAAAGACTCGATCCGTGCCAGCCGCCTTGGGATGCTTGTGCTCCGCCAGAAGATCGAGAGTGATCTGCCAGAGCTTGTGCTTCGCCTTCACCCCCGTCTTCGAGCGCTCCCGCTCAACGAAACCGTCCCGCCCATCGATCTCGTCGCAGCGCAAGTCGGAGATGTCCTGCTGCCCCATGCCGCAGTTGAGGGCAAGGGTGATCCAACAGCGTAGACGTGCTGGCGATGCTGCCAAGAGCCGGTGGAGCTCCTCCATCGTGAAGACCTTGACCTCGGGCGTGGGCACGGTTACGTCGGTGTAGTCAGAAGGAGTTCCTGTACCTTTGCCCACACCGTGCGGATGTCCGCCGCGCAGCCGCTGGTCTGGTATTCGACCACCGACTTGCGGTGGATCTGTGCCTGCGTGACGATGCGGTCGTAGCGCACGCGCCCGGCGATCTGGATGCCTCGTTTCTGGGCCAGCGACTCGATCTCGTCGGCGATCTGCGGATTAAGGTCCCACTTGTTGACGCAGACCATAGCCGGGATCTCGAAGTGCCGCGTCAGGTCGGCCACCCGCTCCATGTCGTGCTTCCCGCTCAGCGTGGGTTCGGTGACGATAAGCACGAGGCTCGCCGCGGCAATCGAGGCGATGACAGGACAGCCGATGCCGGGCGAGCCGTCGATGATGACCGTCTCTAGCTTGCGCTGCTCGGCCAGCTTGCCGGCCTCCGTCCGCACGGTGCTGACCAGCTTGCCGGAATTCTCCTCGGCGATGCCCAGCCTGGCGTGCACCATGGGACCGTGGCGGGTTTCTGAGACGAACCACTCGCCGTTGACCACGGGGCCGAACTCAATGGCCTTCTCGGCGCAGAACCAAGCACACACGCCGCAGCCTTCGCAGGCGATGGGGTCGATGCGGAAGGTCTTGTCCACGCGGCCGTTGCCGGGGCCGTCAAAGCAGACCGCGTCGAAGCGGCAGATCTCCTCACATTTGCCGCAGGCGGTGCAATGGCCACTCCGGATCCGCGCCCGCTTGCCGCCGGAGAAGCGCTCCCGCCGGAGCACCTTCGGCTCCAGGACCAGATGCAGGTCGGCCGCGTCCACGTCGCAGTCGGCCAGAACGGCCCTGCCGGCCAGGGCGGCAAACGACGCAACCATCGAGGTCTTGCCCGTGCCGCCCTTGCCGCTGATGACGACGAGCTCTTTCATGGCGCGGCCTTGGTGAACGTATATGTATGGCGTCCCTTGCGGGCGCACCGGAACAGGCCCGACCGCGTCACGCAATCGAGGATGCGCTGTTCGCTCATGTGGTGATCGCTGAAGGACAGCAGGCCCTCGGGCTTGAGCGCGCGATGCAGCTCGCCCAGAACGGCCTCGGGGTCGGCCAGCAGATGAAAGACGTCGTAGAGAAGCACCGCATCCAGGCTGCCGCTGTCCAGCCCCGTGGCCGTGTCGCTGAGAAGGGCCTCCACGTTGGCCAGGCCGTCGCGGCGAGCCAGTCGGCGGACCCGCCTGACGGCAAGCGGGTTGCTGTCCAATGCGTAGATCCTGCCAATGGCCCCCACGATGCGTGCCAGGGGCACGATGTAGCCGCCGGGTCCGCATCCGTAGTCCAGGACGTGAGAGCCTTCCCTCATCCCGGTCTCGGCGAGGATGCCAGCACGCGGGCGGATGGCATCGCGGACGGCGAAGACAGCGCACAGCCCCGCGAATCTCATCGCTCGAAGCAGCTTCAATCGCCCACCGCCTTCCGTTGGGAGGGACCCGCATGGCAGCCACACACCGTTTCCAGCAGGTCCTCGATCACCTGTTGCAGCCGCGCATCGACCTGGACGGCGAGCTGGCCCGTCGAGTAGGCCTCGGCGATCCGCCGGCTGTCGGGGATCTCCGCAAGGACGTCGATCCGCTGCTGGCGGCAGTACCGGCTCGTCTCGCCGTCGCCCGCGTCGGCACGGTTGATGAGCACGCCGAACGGCATCCGGAGCTTACGGACGGTCTCGACGGCCAGCCTCAAGTCGCTAAGCCCGAACGGCGTGGGCTCGGTCACCAGCAGGACGTAATCGGCCCCCCGCACGGCCTCGATGACGGGGCAGGACGTCCCTGGCGGGCAGTCGACGATGATCAGGTCCGCCTGCGGCGCCGCCGCCTTGACGGCCTGGATGAGTGGCGCGGCCCTGGCCTGGCCGACGTGAAGCAGCCCTTGTACGAACCGCACCTTGCCGGCCGGGCCGGCCTGGAGCCGGCCGATCTCCCGCTGGTCCTCGCAGATCGCCCCGGCCGGGCAGACCAGCCAGCATCCCCCGCAGCCATGGCACAACTCGGGAAACGTCAACACCGTCTTGTCCATGCAGACGATCGCGCTGTACTGGCAGATCTCTCCGCACTTGCCGCAGCCGATGCACTTGTCCGGATCGACCTCGGGCACGGCCGCCCCGACCGCGCGGTCCTCCTGGATCCGCGGCTTCAGGAAGATCGCGCCGTTGGGCTCCTCCACGTCGCAGTCCAGATAGGCCACACTGCGACCGCGTTGAGAGGCCACATGGGCCAGGTTCGTGGCCACGGTCGTCTTGCCCGTGCCGCCCTTGCCGCTGGCGACGGCGATTCTCACTCCTGGCTTCCTCGGGCCGTCTCCTGTAGCTCCTCGATCCGCTTGCGGATGCCTTCCAGTGCCTCTTCGAGGTACTCCGCCTGCCCCTTCAGCGCATCGAGCTGCTGCTCGGCGCTCATCACGGGGGCGCCCGGAGCGGCGTAGGGCATCGCTGCCGGGCCGGCGCCGAAGGCGGGTGAGCCCATGGCGGCCCGCTGCCAGCCTGTCAGGCCGGTTGCGCGGAACCAGTTCCGCCGGCCGCGGCCGCCGCCGCGACGGCCATAACCCCGGCCGCGACCCATACCCCAGCCCCAAGGGCCGCGCCCCGGCATGGGATTCATGTACCCGGGCACACCAAACCCCGCGCAGAAACCCGCTGCCCGTCCTGTCATCGAGCCCATTCCGACCGGGCCTGTTCCGTCACCGCCTGGCATTGCTGAACTCCTTCCTGCTCCTGCGAGGTCGTCATCGGCCTCTGGTCATTGTTGATCCACACTGGGGGCAGGTCTGCTGGTTGCAGGGCTGGCCCGGCACGTGGGGCACCTTGTGCCCGCAGCCGGGACAGACGCACTGCCCGCCCGGGCCGGCTGCAAGCGGCCCGCCCATCCTGCCTCGTCCGCGTCCGCCTCGCCTGCGCCCGCCGCCGCCAGCCGGGCCTGTGCCGTCACCTTTGGGCATCGTCGCTGCCGCCTTTCTGTCCGTGCCGCCAACAGCCGCCGCCGCGGCGGCGACCGGCCTGGAACCGCCGCCGCCGGCCGCAGCAGCCTGGCATCAGGAATGCGTCCTGGTTCAACCGGCCGTCGATAAAGGCCGTCAACACCTGGTCGATGTCGCCGCAGGTCTGCGGGATCACCTCGATGCCGGCCGCGGAAAGGGCCATTTCCAGCGGCCAGGAGATCGCGCCGCAGATGAGCACCGTCGCCCCGTGCTCGGACAGCAGATGTTCCCGCGCCCGCGGCTGCTCGCCATCAACGGCGACGTTCTGCCGGGCCTGTTCGGTGCCGTCGGCGACATCCACCAGCAGCACGTTGCCGGCCACGTCGAAGACCGGGCTGACCCGGCCCTGCCAGTGAGGTATCGCAACTCTCGTCACGCATGGTCTCAATCAAACCGCGTGCCAACACGGACCTGATGCCGTAAATTCTGTTTATACAAGGACATGGGCGAAGCAGCGCCCATGTGGGTGTTCGCAATAATCGTGCATTTTAACAGGACATGGTCCGCGTGACAGTCGTATAATGCACTGTTACGTACTTTCGAGGCCAACCATGGACGACAACCAGGCCGCCGGCCAGCGCGAGATGGCCATCCTCGATTCGATCAACGAGGGGGTCTTCACCGTCGATCTGGACTGGCGAATCACCGCGTTCAACCAGGCGGCGGAGAGGATCACCGGTGTGACGGCCCAACAGGCCGTCGGGAGCTACTGCTGCGACGTCTTCCGCGCGAGCATCTGCGAGACGAGCTGCGCCCTGCGCCGCACCATGACCTGCGGCCAGCCTGTCCTCAACGCCACGGCCCACATCATCAACCAGGACGGGCAGCGCGTCCCCATCCGCATCTCCACGGCCCTGCTGAGAGACGGCGAGGGCAGGATCGCCGGAGGCGTCGAGACCTTCCAGGACCTCACACAGGTCGAGCAGCTTCAGAAGGAGCTCCAGGCCCGATACACCTTCGAGGACATCGTCGGCCGAAGCCCGGCCATGACGCGGCTGTTCGACATCCTGCCCCAGATTGCGGCCAGCAGCTCTACCGTGCTGATCGAGGGCCCCAGCGGGACCGGCAAGGAGCTGTTTGCCCGCGCCATCCATAACCTTTCGCCACGGAAGAAGAAGCCGTTCGTGGCAGTCAACTGCGCCGCGCTGCCCGACACGCTTTTGGAGAGCGAGCTGTTCGGTCACAAGGCGGGCGCGTTCACCGACGCCAAGCGCGACAAGCCCGGCCGGTTTGCCCTGGCGGAGGGCGGCACGATCTTCCTGGACGAGATCGGCGACATCTCGCCCGCCATGCAGGTGCGGCTGCTGCGTGTGCTCCAGGAGCGCGTGGTCGAGCCGCTGGGCGGCGTCAAGCCAGTCCCCCTGGACGTCCGCGTGATCGCCGCCACCAACAGGGACCTCGCCAAGCTGGCTCGTTCCGGAGGATTCCGCGAGGATCTCTACTACCGCATCCGCGTGATCCACCTGGACTTGCCCAGCCTGGCGCAGCGACGCGAGGACATCCCCCTCCTGGTGGACCACGCGATCGCCAGGTTCAACCGACTCCAAGACAAGGACATCGCCGGCGTCTCCGAGCAGGTGCTCTCCCGCCTGATGGAGCACGATTACCCCGGCAACGTCCGGGAGTTGGAGAACATCATCGAGCAGGCGTTCGTCCTGTGCCGCGGCGGCATGATCGAGTCGAGCCATCTGCCCCCGGAGCTCCGGCCAACCGCCGGGCGCGGAGTTCCGGACGGCCAGCCGATGAGGCTGGAGGCCATCGAGAAGCTCTTCATCACCGAGACGCTCGACCGCCGAAACGGAAACCGCAAGATGGCCGCGAAGGATCTGGGCATCAACGTCAGCACGCTCTACCGCAAGATCAAGGCCCTGGGCATTGAGACTCCCGGCGTCGACGGGCGTGGGCGGCGGCGATAACCTTGCATATTGCACTGTTGCAAGACTCCCGCCCCGTCGCCCCACGGCCTGTTCCTACCTATCTTCTCACTTATAACCAACTGCCAATGGTTATGTTATAGCTTGGGATCCTGTGATACCCCGGAACTTGGCACACCTGTTGCTCAGGGCGGGTGAAGGAAGGAGTACCCCATGAAGGTCGCAGTGACTGCACAAGGTCAGGACGTGAATTCGCCCGTGGATCCGCGGTTCGGGCGGGCCAGGTTCTTCGTCGTCGTCGACACGGAGACCGGCGCGTTCACGGCGGCAGACAACAGCCAGAACGTGAATGCCGCCCAAGGCGCGGGCATCCAGGCAGGCAGAAACGTGGTGGAGCTGGGTGCCGCGGCCGTGATCACCGGACACGTGGGCCCCAAGGCGTTCGCCACGCTCCGGGCCGGCGGCGTGCAGGTCTACACCGGCGCGACCGGCAGCGTGGCGGAGGCGGTCGAGCGGTTCAAGGCGGGCAACCTCAAGCCGTCCGCCGGCGCCGACGTCGAAGGGCATTGGGTGTAGTGGCCGGCATGCAGACGGCATTGGATTGCATCCCTTGCTTTGCCCGACAGGCGCTGGAGGCCGCTCGGTTCGTGACGGACGACGCAGCCGTCCATGGACGGATCCTGCGCGACGTGCTTCGCTGGGCCGCCGAGATGGACCTTGCCCAGCCTCCACCTCTGGTCGCCCAGCGGATCCACCGCCTCCTGCGGGCGCTCACGGGCGTCGAGGACCCATACCGAGCCGTGAAGGACCGCTTCAACCGGATGGCGCTGGACATGCTGCCGGCGCTGTCGGCGACCGTGCGCCGAGCGGCGGACCCGCTGGCGATGGCGCTTCGCTTGGCCATCGCGGGGAACGTGATCGACCTGGGCGTCAACGGCGACATGACGGAAGATGAGGCCCGCCGGTGCGTCCGCAACGTGCTGAATGAGCCGTTCGATGGCGACGTGGATGCCTTCCGCCAAGCCGTCGGTCGGGCGGGGAGCATCCTGTACCTGGCGGACAACGCGGGGGAGATCGTTCTCGATCGGCTGCTGATCGAGCAGTTGCCGGCCGGGCGTGTCGCCGTGGTGGTTCGTGGCGGGCCGATCCTGAACGACGCCACGATGGCCGATGCCCAGGCAGCCGGGCTGTGCGACGTCGTCGAAGTGATCGACAACGGCTCGGACGCCCCAGGCACGGTCCTGAACGACTGTAGCGAGGCGTTCCGGCGGCGTCTTGCCGAAGCGGGCCTGGTCATCGCCAAGGGCCAGGGCAACTTCGAGACGCTCAGTGACGAGGAGGCCGACATCTGGTTTCTGTTCAAGGTCAAATGCCCGGTCATCGCCGGTCATGCGGGTCTGCCGATGGGGACCCACGTTGCGGGCCGTCGTATGACGGCGTCGCCTGTTGCCGGAGGTGAGAGTCATGCCACGACTTGACGGAACGGGCCCCCGAGGGCTGGGACCCATGACCGGCCGCGGCAGGGGCTTCTGCGTCCTGAAGCTCCCGCCCGAGCCGGACGGGGCCGTCATCGGATCGGCAGGGCGGGCCGGTTGGCCGGTGGGCCGACCGCTTGACCGCCAGGCGGAGCTAGAGCAGCTCCGTCACCAAGCCCGGCGCATCGAGGCAGGACTCCGCACCATTCACGCCGGGATCGAGAGGCTGCAAGCCGGGCGCTCGCAAAGCCGTGTGGGAGCGTAGCGTATGCAACAGACCGGAGCATCTCACGTGGACGAGTCGCAGCGGGAACTGGAGCAGATCGAGCTCCAGACGCGCATGGAGCGCATCGGCCGAAAGGTCCTCGTGCTGTCCGGCAAGGGCGGCGTGGGCAAGAGCACGGTCGCGGCCAACCTGGCGATCCTGCTGGCGCAGGCCGGCAGGAAGGTCGGCCTGCTGGACGTGGACCTGCACGGCCCGAGCATCCCGAAGATTCTCGGCCTGGACGGCCAGCGCCTCGGCCCCGACGCCGCGGGCGGCATCTCGCCCATCCGGGTGAGCGACAACCTCTCGGTCGTCTCGGTCGGGCTGCTGCTGGAGAGCCCCAGCGACGCCGTGATCTGGCGCGGGCCCATGAAGTACAACGTCATCCGCCAGTTCCTCAAGGACGTGGAATGGGGCCGACTGGACTACCTGGTGATCGACTCCCCGCCGGGCACGGGCGACGAGCCGTTGGCCGTGGCGCAACTGGCCGGCAAGGGCGCGTGGGCTGTCGTTGTGACCACGCCGCAGGACCTGGCCGTCGCCGACGTGCGCCGTAGCGTGTCCTTCTGCAAGACGCTCAACCTCCACGTCGCGGGCATCGTCGAGAACATGAGCGGCCTGACCTGCCCGCACTGCGGCAGGCAGGTGGACCTGTTCGGAGTCGGCGGCGGCGAGACGCTCGCACTCGAGATGGGCGTGCCGTTCCTCGGCCGCATTCCGCTTGATCCGCAGATCGTCGTGTCCGGCGACGCGGGCAGGCCCTTTGTCCAGTCCTTCGCCGACAGCACGTCGGCCAAGGCCTTCGCACGTGTCATTGGACCGATCCTGGCCCACGCCGGGGAAGACGAGCCGCTTTACCCGGCGCGCCAGCGCATGGAGACAAGAAGGATGAGAATTGCCATTCCCTTGGCCGACGGCAGGCTGTGCATGCACTTCGGGCACTGCGAGCAGTTCGCCCTGGTGGAAACCGACGCCGCCGGCAAGGCCGTCACCGGCACCCGCCTCCTGACGCCGCCGCCGCACGAGCCCGGCGTGCTGCCCCGCTGGCTCCACGAGCAGGGGGCCGACGTCATCATCGCCGGGGGCATGGGCCAGCGGGCGCAGGGCCTGTTTGCGCAGAACGGGATCCAGGTGGTGGTCGGCGCCCCGGCCGGGAGCCCCGAAGAGGTCGCATCGGCCTACCTCGCCGGCACGCTGGAAACAGGCCGGAATGTCTGCGACCACTGAGCCCAGCCCTGAGCTCCTGAAGGCGACCCGACGTGATGCGCACCCCCGCTGCGTGGTTTGCGGGCGGCCCGGTCCGGCCGCGCTCGGCCTGGAGTTCCGCCTGCGGGCCGATGGGAGCGTGACGGCGGACTTCGCCTGTGCCGCGAGGTTCGAGGGCTACGGTGGCATCCTGCACGGCGGGGTGATCTCGGCCATCGCCGATGGCGCAATGACGAACTGCCTGTTCGCCCACGGCGTCGCGGCCGTGACGGCGGAACTGGAGGTGCGGTTTCGGCATCCGGTGTGCTTGGGGAGCCCGCTGACCGTGACCGCGAGGATCACCCGCCGGGCGGAGCCACTGTTTCTGGTCGAAGCCGAACTGGCCCAGCAGGGCCAACTCAAGGCCAGGGCGAACGGCAAGTTCATGGAAGCCCGTGGAGGCCCGAGGCCGTGAACACGAAGCACGCCATCGAGCCGTTTCGGATCCAACGCCGCCCGAACTACGTAACGCAGGACGATGAGGAGCTCGTCTTCCGCGTCGCGTTCGAGTCCAAGATCCCGGTGATCCTCAAGGGCCCGACCGGCTGCGGCAAGACGCGCTTTGTCGAGCACATGGCGTACGGGCTGGGCCTGCCGCTCGTGACGGTTTCCTGCCACGAGGACCTGACCGCCGCCGACCTGGTCGGACGCTTCCTGTTCCAGGACAACGAGACGGTCTGGCGGGACGGGCCGTTGACGCTGGCCGTCCGCCACGGGGGCATCTGCTACCTCGACGAGATCGTGGAGGCCCGCAAGGACACGACCGTCATCATCCACTCCCTGACCGACGACCGCAGGATCCTCTACATCGACAAGACCGGCGAGGTCGTGCCCGCACACGAGAGCTTCATGATGGTGCTCAGCTACAACCCCGGCTACCAGAGCATCGTCAAGGACCTGAAGCAGTCCACGAAACAGCGCTTCGCCAGCATCCGCTTCACGCACCCGCCCGAGGAGGTCGAGGCCCGGATCATCCAGACCGAGAGCGGGCTGGCCGAAGGCGACAGCCGGAAACTCGCCGAGATGGGCGCGAAGGTCCGCCAACTCAAGGGGTTCGGGCTGGACGAGGGCGTCTCCAGCCGGCTGCTGGTCTACGTGGGCCGGCTGGTCAAGGGCGGGCTCTCGCCGATCCAGGCCACCCGGCACGCGATCAGCCAGACACTCTCCGACGAACCGGAGGTGCTGGAGTCGATCCAGAACATCGCCAGGCTGTACTTCGGGGACCTGATGGAGGCGCCCACGGGTGAATCGGGACGAGCCCAGGCCTGAAGGGCACGAGGCAACGCCTGCCGTCGGCGGCACGACAGGCGACGTCGCCGACCGCTACCAGGGCTTCTCGCTGCGCAGCGTGACCTGGGGGTATCGTGATGTCTTCGAGAAGGCCATCGAGGGGCTCTTCCAGCAGGGCTGCCTGGGGCCGCAGCGCCGGGAGGTGACCGGCAAGTTCTTCGAGCTGCTCAAACGGTCCGACCAGAGCTGCTTCGATCACGTCCTGAGGGAATTCCTGGGCGCCCTGAATCCCCGCAACCGCTGGATCATGGACCTGCCCGGGGTCTTCGCCGACCTGGTGGACCTGGGAGGACTGCTCGCCGGCAGCAAGCTGTACTACGGCATCCGGTTCTTCGGCGCCCTGGCCGCCGGGGACATGGGCAGGTCGCCGCAGGAAGTCCGCGACTGCCTCACCTGGCTGCGACGCCTGTGGGCGGTGGACGAAGACCTCGCGATGGCCTTCCTCGCCGGCCACGGGCGGTTCCGCCAGCGCCTCCGACCGCCGGAGATGGAGCGCTACATCGACGCGGCACTGCAAATCCACCACGGCAGCAAGGAAGCCGCCTACAGCTTTCTGCGGGGGGAGCTATCGACCTCCGAGACGTACATCCTCGCGATCACGCAGGAGTGCAGGCTGTGCGACGTGGCGGGGCCCTTGCGGGCGATGATCAAGGCCCTGACGGGGACGGACTGCGAGGTCGCCGACCTCAGCTGGCTCGACTCGGACGACCTGATTGAGCGCGGCACGTCCACGCTGACCGTCCACGGCCACGTCTACCTGCCGCAGCGCCTGCGGAGGTTCGACGCCGCCGGCGCGAACCGGAACTGGTACATGCTGTGCGGTGTCGCCTCGGCCGCGATGCTCCTGGAGGACTCCTTCGCCCGCGTCCACGGGCACCGGCAGTACCGCACGTGTGCGGACCTGGCGGGCGCAGAGACGTGGCGCGTCAACCTGTTTCAGGTCGTGGAGTTCGTCCGCGTCCTTCGCCGCGTGGGGGCCCGCTGGCCGGGGGCGCGGCGCCTGGTGGCCTGGGGGCTGCGGGAGGAGCTGGCCGAACAGCCCCCCCCAGGCGGCCCCGAACGCCTCCTCGCCGACGCCATGGACGATTCGGCGAACAGCCCGGCGCTCGAGCAACTGCGCCGCGCGGCCGACGAGTCGGTGAACTGCTTTGACAGCGCACGGCGGCTGGATGAACGATGGGTCCAGGACGTATTGGCCGCCTATCCGGGCGTGACCGCGCGGCCGCCTCGACCGCTGGGGTTCCTTTCGGACTTCCTATTCCCGGTCGGCATCTCCGATCCGCCGTCCGACCAGCTCATCGCCGACCTCAAAGACGCCGCTGAAGGTCGCCGCGCCGCCGAGACGGATGATTCGGCGGCGGCCGCCGCGAGCGACGTTTCCCGCGACGGTGTCGTCGCCGACGAGGAGGCGGACGCGCCGGGGCGGGAGGCGGCCTTCCTCTACGACGAGTGGGACTTCCAGCAGAACGACTACCGCCCCGGATGGTGCCGCGTGCACCAGAAACCGGTCGAGCCGGCAGGATTCACCCAACGCCATGCGTCCTGGCTCGAAGAGGCCCGCAAGGTCCGGGCGGTATTCGAGCGTCTCAAGCCGGACCTGGCCCGGCGCGAGAAGCACCTTGCCGATGGCGACGACATCAACGCGGACCTGCTGGTGTCCCACCTGGTGGACCGCCGTCGCGAGCCCAGCCCACCGGCGCGGTTCTACGAGAAGCCCATCATCCACCACCGCGACCTGGCCGTGCTGATCCTTCTGGACGTCAGCGGCTCCACCGGCGAGGACGCCGACGGCCACGCCAAAGTCCTCGACGTGGAGAAGCAGGCCGCGGTCGTCCTCGGCCAGGGCCTGGCCGCACTGGGCGACCGCTTCGCCGTGGGCGGATTCAGTTCCAATGGCCGCGAGCAGTGCGAGTACCTCCTGTTCAAGGGCTTCGACGATCCATGGTCCGGCGAGGCCATCGGGCGGGTCATGGCTGCCTGGCCGCGCAGCTCAACGCGGATTGGCCCCGCCCTTCGTCACTCCGGTCACCTGCTGGCGAGCCAGCCGGCCCGTCAGCGGTTGATCATCCTGGTCACCGACGGAAAGCCGATGGACCAGGGCTATGATCCCACCACGCGCTACGCCCAGCACGACGTCCGGATGGCGTGCGAGGAGAACTCCAGGCAGGACATCCACACGTTCGCCATCTCCACAGAAGAGAACTCCCTGGCCGACATGGAGATCATGTTCCCGCGCCGGCGGTTTGTCATCCTGCCCAGCATCCGGAAGCTGCCGCGCCTCCTGCCCCGGCTCTACTTGAGGCTGACCTTGTGAGGGGACGTTCAGCAAGCGGGGCAAGGCAATGCAGACGAAGCAACGGGGGCCTGCGCGAGACTTCTCGCGATCCTCAGGCTGTTTGCGCACCGGTCTGCGCACCGGCTTGCCCGCGATGCTCTTGCACGCTATGCTCCCGGCCACGGAGTCGTCGGTAACGCCGCCCACCCGGTTTGTCTCCCAGCAGGAGTGCGGCCCCTGAGCGATACGACCATAGAGGCACTGATGGCCCGCTTCCAGCGGGCCGGCGACGCGGAGGCGTTCAATGAAGTGGTGGAGCGATCCCTGCCGCGAGCGCTGGGCGTCGCCCGGGCGCTTCTCGGCGACGCGTCGCTGGCGGAGGATGCCGTTCAGGAGGCCTTCCTGCGCGTCGTCCGGCGCCGGGACGCGTATGTTCCGGGCCGCCCCTTCGGGAGCTGGTTCTTCGCCATCCTGCGCAACGTCTGCGCCGACGCCCGGCGGGCCCGGGCCCGCCAGGCAAGGCTGGTGCGGGAAGTGGCCGCCCTGCCGCGGGCGGCGCCCGGCCGGGCAGACCGCGACGTCAGCACCCCGAGCCTTCTGGCCCGGCTGCCGAAGGGCGAAAGGGAAGTCCTGACGCTGCGGGTCGTGCAGGAGCTGTCGTTCCGCGAAGTGGCCGCGGCGATGGGCATCTCGGAAGAGGCGGCCAAGAAGCGGGCCCAGCGCGGCTTGCGGCGACTGCGCCGGAGCCGCCACGTCGGCAAATCGCGGGGGGCGGCGGTGGTCGAGGCGGCCCTTCCATCCTAAGCGGCGCGGCGGGACGGGGCCCGGCCCCGCGAAGATCGTGTCCCCGGCCGGGCCGCACAGCCGTAGTAGCGGGAAAAGGCAAAGGCTTCCGGACACGGCGAGAAGGCAGATGACCTGCGACGAGATTCGCCCGCACATCGAGCTGTTCGTGCTGGCGGGGCTGGATCCCGCGGCGGAGGCCGCGGTGCGCGAGCACCTGGCGGTCTGCCCGGGCTGCCGCCAAGTCGAACTGGAGTGCCGCCAGATCGTGGGCGAGTTGAAGCGCGCCGCGCCGCAGCCGCCCGTGCGGGAGGGGTTCGTCGCGTCCCTGCGGCAGGCCGTGGCCGGGGAGGTCCGCGCCGAGCGGCGGCGCGCGGGGAGACGGCGTATCGTGCCGGCAGCCGCGGCGGCGGCCGCGGCGGCGGCCGCGGCCGCCGCGGCGGTCCTGGCGGCCGTCGGCGTCTGGCGGGCCCTTCCCACGGCGGACGATGGCCCCCAGGCCCCCACGCCGGGGCCGCCGGCCGCCGTAGGCGCCGAGCAGTGGCGGCACGTGGGCGCGTCGGCCGAGCCGACGTCCTCGGCCGACAGCGTCGTCGTGCACGGCGGGAGCATGTACTTCCTTCGCAGCCGCCGCGGCGGCGAGCGGGTGGCGGCGATCGACCTGGCGAGCGGGCGGCCGCGCTGGGAGTCCCCGGCCGACAGCATCGGGTACCTTTCGGCGGACGATTCGCGGGTCTACTGCCTGGCGGCGGGCGGGCGGCGGCGGATCGAGCTGCTCTCGATGGATGCCTCCAGCGGCGCCCTCCGATGGCGCTACGGCTGGGACCGCACCGACTTGTTGTCGCCGCCCTCTCGGCCCGTTCCCCTCGGCGGCGGGCGCATCGCCTGGGCGGCCGACGGGACGGTCCATGTGATCGATGCCTCCACAGGCCGGGCCGTCTGGCGACAGACTGTCGCTGATGGCAGTCCGGTCTCGGAGGTCGCCGGGGACAAGGCGTGCCTGTATGTGGCCGCGCCGGGCTCCCTGTGCTGCCTGGATGGCGACTCGGGACGCCCGGTCTGGCGGATGGAGGTCTCGCCGGGCGCCGTCCGCCGCCGTCCGCTCCTGGCCCTGAATGGGGACACGGCGTACCTGGCGATGCTTACGCGCGCCGGAACAGGGGTGCTGGAGTCGGTGGACCTGCCGAGCCGCCAGGTCCGCTGGCGGGTGCCCGTCGGCGACGTTCGGCACATCCTGGCGACGGCCGCGGGCGTCTTCGTCCGCGGCGGCGACGTGCGCGCCTATGGTGCGCATTCCGGGCAGCGGCTCTGGGCGCGCCCCGTCGCGGGCTGCGGGCCGATGACCGTCCACCGGGAGCTGTTGTACCTGGTCGATTCGGGCGGGGACGGCCGGCTGCTCGCCTTGGATCAGGCCGGTGGAGGCGAGGCCTGGCGGATGGAGGGCGTCCGCTCCTGCGACGGTTTGCGCCGCGTCGGCCGGATCGGCTACGTCAAGACTCAGGACGGCGTCATCCACGCCATCGCGCTTCTCACGCACTGACCCCACAGCAGCGCGGAGGCATCTCCCGCCATTTCCCGTCCCGAACGGGCCGTGGGGGTCGTATTGGCTTCGTCTGAGGCGTACCTGCCCGGTCTGCGCAGGCCGCGGCGGGTGTCAGCGACTCACCGAAGGGAGAAACCGGATGAGGAAGCGCAGGAACCGACCGGGACGGCTATGGACGTGTGTGGCATCGTGCCTCTTGGCGGCGTCGGCGCTGCCGGTCGGGGGGACCGCCCAGGCCGCAAGCCCCGCGCCGACGACCCAGCCGAGCGCCACGACGCAGCCGGCAGGGAAGGGCCCCGGCGACCCGGCGGCCCGTCCGGCAGAGCACGAACTGCCCGACGTCACAATCACGGGCCGAAAGCCCCCCGTCGAGCAGGGGGAGCGTTCGGCCTTCACCGCCTTGCGGTATGGTCCCAAAACTCAACCGGGGCGTGCGGGCCTTGGTTGACATGCGGATTCCGAGCCTGACTGACGTTTCTGCGAGAAGGGATGGCGCCCAGTTTCCGCGTTCCATTGGGCGGCAGCAGGCCGACACCCGCCGGCGGACGCGAACGGCGGACGCTTGCCCTGGCTATCGCGATGCCAGCCCCCCCGACCTCCTCACGCCGCCCGATGGTAGTAACGAAGCAACCCGCCCAAACGCTCGCGGCAGCGTACCGCGCCCTCCGTCGCGTCCACGCCTTCCTCCGGCATGATCAACCTGTTCCCGAGGCCTTGATGATTCCTTTCTTCGTGATAATGAGCCAGGAACTCAGAGACAGCATGCCGCAGCTGCCTCTCGCCGAAGAAGATCATCCGATCCAGGCATTCGGACTTGATCGATCTCACGAAGCGTTCCGCGTGAGGACTCAGGTTCGGACTTCGCGGCGGCAGCTTGATCGTCTTCACCCCGGCGGCCTTGAGGATCTCCGCGAAGCCCGTTGTGAACACCGGGCTGCGATCATGGATCAGGTATCTCTTGTGCCGCAGGAACCCGTCGAACGCATCCGTAAGGTTCCGGGCAACCTGCTCCATCCACCGCCCATTCGGCTCGGGGACAATGCCCGCGATCTCCACGACTCGAGTCGACAGCTCCATCACGAACAGCACGTGATACCGAACCAGCCCCCCGAGGGTCATCACCTCGACCGTGAACAGATCCGTCGACGCAAGCACGGCCCAGTGCGTCTTCAGGAACATCGCCCACGACATGCCCTTGCGCCGCTGGGGCGCCGGCTCGATGCCATGCTCTTTCAGGATTCGGGCAATCGCGGAGCGGCTCACGATGTGGTCGAGGTTCTTGAGCGCTCCTTGGATCCTGCCGTAGCCCCACGAGATGTTCTCCGTGGCCATCTGAACCACGAGATCCCGGATCGAGGCTTTCACCTTTGGTCTGCCTGGCCCGCGCTTCGCGCTGCCGTCATACTTCCTCGCAATCAGAGCTCGAGTAGAGTAGGCGTGCAGCGCCTTACCCCCTTGCGGGGGCAGGTCTCTGCACGCCTCTCTCCGAACCGGACGTGCAAGTTTCCAAGCATCCGGCTCTCCGTGCGTGGTGGATGAGGTCACGGTCGGTTGCCCAAGAGTGCCCCAAGCCAAGTGTAACCTGAGATGGGACGGGTGACCTCCCGATAGAAGTACACGCCGTCCATCTCGTCGTTCCATCCGTTGGATATCCGCATGCCTCGACGCCTGTACTCAGCAACAGGGCCACACGCAAAGCGTTTGAGAACCGCCTTGCCTTCGCCCCATCCCCGGCCGCCACGATTGTCGCATCGACGATAGCGACGGCGGAGTGCATGGCTGGTGCTCTTGGGGTGCTTCTTGCGAAGCCATCCCTGAACGCGGAACCACAGCCAGCGATCCAGGTCGTTGAAATCCTTCCACGCCCCGGTCACATGCCTGTAGTAGTTGCTCCAGCCGGTCACGATGGGGTTGATGCGGCGGAGAAGACCTTCGAGCGACTGGCCGGTGGTGGACCGCGAGGTCATGGCCTTGAGACGGTCCCGGAGCAACTGCAACTTTCCCTTGGGAATGCGCAGCTTTCCGACCGGCTGGCCGGTACGAAGCGAGGGAGCCTTGATTGCCCGGAAGCCGAGGAACTCAAATCCATCCTCAGCCCGTGTGACCAAGGTCTTCTCCTCTGACAGCTCCAGATGCATTTCCTCTCTGAGGAATTGCCCCAGGCGCTGCTTCTCCGTCTCGGCGTCTTCCAACGATCCTTCCACGAGGATGACGAAGTCATCCGCATAACGAACGCTGTAGAAGGTAGGACGACTGTTCTGGCGGTCCCATCTGCGTCGATCTGCCGCCTTCCGGCTGTCTGATTCGCCGGGACGCGGTGTCCATCGGCCATACCGCTCATCAATGCCAGTCAGCAGCACGTTGGCCAGCAGGGGGGAGATGATACCCCCTTGCGGCGTACCCGCCACGGGGTGGCGAATGCTACCTTCGGCCATGATGCCCGCTTCCAAGAACGCCAGGACCAGACGCAGCACCTTACGATCGGCGATGCGCCTCCTGAGCCGTTCCATCAGCAGGTGATGGTCGATGTTATCGAAGCAACCTCGGATGTCGCCTTCGATAACGTGACCGATCTTCGACTCCCCGCCCAAGAAGGTCGGGTTGAGCCGATGCCGTATCGTCGTCATCGCGTCCATCGTGCTTCGGCCACGCCGGAACCCGTACGAAGTCGGATAGAAATCCGCTTCGAAGATCGGTTCCAGAACGTTCTTCAACGCCATCTGCACGAGGCGGTCTGTAAGCGTCGGGATACCCAGCGGGCGGAACTTGCCCGGTTTGCCCGGCTTGGGAATCAGCCGTTGCCGGACAGGCTGGGGCGTGTACGTCCCCTTGCGGAGCTGCTCTCGCACCTCCTCAAGGAACTTCTCCACGCCGCCGGGAGACGCTTCGACGGTACGGCGGGTCAGCCCATCGATGCCGGGAGTCCTGCTGCCGCGGTTGCGGCAGAGCTGTTTCCAGGCCAACGAAAGGCTCCTTCGGTCACATATCAGGTTGAACAAATCCCTGTACACTCGGCCGGGATCCTCCCGGCTCCAACGATACAGCTTGCGTTGCATGTTGAGGATGAACCCGATGTTCACCGGGTCGGACGAACCTTCCTCCTGCTTGCATGCCGTATCCACTGCCTCCCTTCGCCATGTGGACGGCTTTCCCGTCCTCGGACTACTACGGAGGCTCCGCCCCTCCTTGCGGCGATCACCGGTCGCCTCGGTCACCCCGAAGGGAGCCGCAACGAGGTTCTCAGGTTCCGACGGATTCCTCTGGCCTGCTGTAGGACCGGACTCTACCCCGTGCGGATTCCGGCGCTGGGACATCACAGGTCCATCCCAGTGCTGAGCCATGGGCTCCCCGGTTCCCAATTGGCAAGAGGGAACCAGCGCTCCGCCAGCCGTGAGGCCGCACCTCGTACTCCCGGATTGCCGAGGTGTCTGCTATCTACCGAGGCTTCAAACATCCGTTCACTTTCGTTGTCCTTGGCAGGCTTGCTTGCCGGACGAATCAAGGCTCCGGAAGTCGCCTCTTCCCCGGCTTCACCGAGTCTGCTCATTCTTGGCTTCGCCGCAGGCACGCGACGTCACCGCATCGGTTGCTTATCCCACCGCGCTGTGCCACGTTGGGTGCGGGGTCTCCCACCCCGCAAGGAATCCGTCAGCTTACGGCGGTTATCCCAACCGCCTTCCTGACGCACTACCACCGGAGCAGCGTCTCTGGCGTCACAAGGGTGCATACCTCCCGGAGCACCTTGCGCCCCAAGGCCTTGCCCTTGGAGGCCAAACGACGACGCTGGTCGTCCGTGAACCGGATCCGCTTGCCCTTGAGGTGCTCGCGGAGCACCCGGTTCTCCTCTTCGAGGTAGGCCAAGACGTCCTGCTGTTGCCGATTCAGCCATCCGGCGAGGGCGACAACGATGAATTGCCATGCTTGGAAGACCATGGAAGGCATTCTACCGTCTCATCGGCCTCCCCGGGAGCCCGAACAGCGCGCTCCTAGCCTCCGCCAAACTGCTTGCTGGCAAGCGACTTGGGCCACGGCCAAGTATTGGGACCATACGAGATCGCGAGCTATGGCTCGGCCGCCCGCGAAGCGGTGCCGGCGCTGAGAGAGTTGATCGCGGAATTCAATGCGCAATGCAAGAGGAAGGAGTACCCGGCGGGCGAGCTTAATAACAGAAGGGTCTCCGCCGTCGAGGAGGCCATCAAGGCCATCGAAGCCGCCAAAGATCAGCCCAAGCTGCGGAGCATTGGGCCCGTGCGGCCAAGGGGCAGATCAAGAGAGTGAGAGTAGGCACATTCTCCAGATAAAATGGCGTTTGCCGACCGCGCCGGTTACCGGGACTTCGCCACAGTCGTCTCCTGCCACACCTTGCGGTGCGCTTCCCACGAGGCCTTGAACTTCCGGTAGTCGGCTCGGCGTTCAAACACCTGGCTGTCGTTCCACAGCACGCGCCAGTCGCCCTCGGCCTCCGGCCAGAGGAAGACCTGACCCCAGATCAGGCGGTTGTTGGCGTCGATGCCCGGGTGCTCGGGCGTGCCGTCGCCCGAGATTATTAGCATCTGCTCCAGCGTCAGGAGGTCCTCCGTGGCAGCCGCGAGGTTATCCCGGATCCAGTCCGACCGCGTCGCCATGGCCACGAAGCCGCCGCTCTTGTTCTCCCGCTGGCAAGCCCAGTTCAGGCACACCCTTGCCGGCGAGACTCCCAACGGGCGGGCAATCTCTTGGATGACCGGGTCCGCCATGTCCGCCCGATGCTCCATGAACGTGTCGCGCGCGGGGCGCCGGGGCGACCCGAGCGACATGTACCCCGTGCAGACAATGCCGCTGGACTCCATGAACCGGCGAAGCTCGGTCTGCTGGAACAGCGGATGCATCTCCATCTGGTTGACGACCGGCCGGGAAGCGGCATCGACGTCCCGCAGGAGCAGCTCCATGGTCGCCCGGGTGTGATTGGAGGTCCCGATGTCGACCACCTTGCCGGCCTGCTTGAGCTTGGCGATCTCGCCCCAGGTCTCCAGGAAGGCTTCGTGGATGTAGGGCACCGCGTCGGGATTGCGGTGGCCGCCGGCGCAGCCGGGCGTGTGCACGTTCGGCCAAGGCCAGTGGTTCAGGTACATGTCTATCTTGTCCACGCCCAGCGCGGCCAGCGTCGCATCCAGCGCCGGCGCGACGTCCTTCGGGGCCATGTGGCCGTTCCACAGCTTGCCCGTGATGAACAACTCGTCGGGCGACGAGATGTACCCCTCTCGGACAGCCTGGCGAATCGCCTCGCCGACAACGGCCTCGTTCTCATAGGCGCGGGCCGTGTCGATGTGCCGCCAGCCCAGCCGGATCGCCTCGAGCGTGGCGTCCTTCATGTAGTCCTGGGCCCAGTCGGAATGGAACGTCCCGAAGGCCGCGACGGGCATCATCACCCCGCTGGCAAGCCGGACCTTGCGGACGGACTGCGGATTGATGGGCTTGACGTTCCTGTCGAAACACACCTGCTCGACGACCAACTTCGATTCTGCCATTGGGCGATTCCTTCCGGCCGCCAACCTGCTTTGGCGGCATTCGTTTCGAACGGTATTGTAACCGCAACATCCGCGAGGGAGAAGCAAGGCCCGTCGGCTGCGCTGGTCCACCGACTTTCGGCCCGCACACTTCCCGAACAGATTTGGGGGTCTTGACGGCAGACAATTACGTGGTAACTTCTGGCCTCGCAGAAGCTAACGAGGCCCAGAAGGCCTACCTTTGCCAGACCAGGCTCTGCCAGACGTCCCTGTGCCTTCCGGATGACGGAGTTCTCGGGAGGGACGGTCAGACCCGTTGTTCCTGGAACCCGGCCCCGACGGACAGGAAGCCGGTGATCGGGCGCTTCAGGATGCCGTACTGCACCGTCCCGCTGGCCGGGGCGTCCTTGCCGCTGAAGCGCATCGAGCCGATCTCCCACGCCGCGAAGGTGCTGTTCTCGAAGAATCTACCCTCCCACCCCTTCAGCGTCACGCCGCTGACGGTGAACTCGTGGCCGCCGAAATCGCCGGCGTTGCCCGTCGCGGCCGCACAGCCCACCAGCACCTCGGCGTTGACCAGCGAGCCCACGGTCAGCGTCCCCACGTGCCAGCCAAGCATCCACGTCTCGTCGTGAACGCTGCCGGCGATGGTCGCATTGCTCAACGCCTTCTGACGGTCCGTCAGCCCCGCGCCGCGGACCGTCAACGCCGCGCCGAAGTCGCCATCGACGCCGCTCCGCCGGTCGCCGGTCATCTGGAGCGTCTTCAGCTCGTTGGCGTCCAGCGTGCCGTTCTCCCAGCAGACCGCCTTGCACGTGCCCAGCGCGTCGGCGACCGTCACGTTCGCCGTGCCCACCATCCCGGCGGAGAGGCTCTTCAGCACGCCCTTCTGCTCGTCCTTGGCCTGGACGTCCAGCGTCCAGTTGTCCACGTCGCCCTTGACGTTCACGGCCTGGCCGTCGCCCCGCACCGTCCACGTCGAGCCCGTGACGTTCCCCGCGACCGTCGTGTTGCCCAGCGTCGGCTTGCGGGCGGGCAGGTTCGCCCCGGCCAGGTCGAGCGCCGCGTCGAAGTCTCCGCCGATGCCGTTTCGCTTGTCGCCCTTCGTCGTGATCCGCCCGACCCACCCGGCCTGGATCGTCCCGGCGTCGCCGTCGTCGTCGCCGTCGACCCACTGGACCACCGTGATGGTGCCGATCCCCCCCGGCAGGCCGGTCAGCGACACGTCCTTCACGCTCCCGGCCGTCAGCGCGCCGATCGACGTAAGTTTTCGCAGGTTCGGATCGAAGCCCGTCGCGGCGATCGACGCCGTGAGGTCCGCCTTCGTCGAGAGCTTGTCGAAGTACAGGCCCGTCAGCGTGCCGCCCAGGCCGTTCTTCGCGTCGATGCCCTGCACCTTGTCCGTCGCCGTCAGCGTCCACGTCCCCGCCGTCGAGTCGGCGCGGATCATGCCGGCCTGGCCGGTGACATCCCACGTGCAGGCGATCTGGCCTTTGACGCTCACGTTGCCGAGCGTCACGCCGCGAGGGGCGTTCGCGCCGCCCAAGTCGAGGTCGGCGGTCCAGTCGCCGTCGATGCCGTTCCGCTTGTCGCCCTTGGTGGTGATCTTGCCGATCCACTCGGCGTCGATCTTCCCGCCGGTCCAGTCGATGACCGTCACGCTGCCCACGCCGCCCACGTCGCACGTCAGCACCACGCCCGTGACCCGCCCGGCCGTCAGCGTACCGACGCCCGTGTGCTTGCGATCGTCCTCACCCGTGGCCGTGATCGCCGCCGTCAGGTCGGCGCGCGTCGAGAGCCTGTCGAAGTACAGCCCCGTGAGCGTGCCCGCCAGGCCGTCCTTCGCGTCGATGCCCTGGATCTTGTCCGTCGCCGTCAGCGTCCACGTCCCGGCCGTCGAGTCGGCGCGGATCATGCCGGCCTGGCCGGTGACATCCCACGTGCAGGCGATCTGGCCTTTGACGCTCACGTTGCCCAGCGTCACGCCGCGAGGGGCGTTCGCACCGCCCAGATCCAGGTCGGCGGTCCAGTCGCCGTCGATGCTGTTTCGCTTGTCGCCCTTGGTGGTGATGCGGCCGATCCACTCGGCGTCGATCTTGCCGCCGGTCCAGTCGACGACTGTCACGCTGCCCACGCCGCCCACGTCGCACGTCAGCACCACGCCCGTGACCCGCC
>Ga0307380_10002078_pt1 | contig 28660 bp, 28 predicted proteins | sample UN3MG_FD_202239 | JGI IMG/M metagenome (GOLD analysis project Ga0307380, IMG submission 202239) | Soil microbial communities from Risofladan, Vaasa, Finland - UN-3 | ecosystem: Environmental > Terrestrial > Soil > Coastal area > Acid sulfate soil | place: Finland: Risofladan, Vaasa | collected... | reverse complement strand
TGTGTGAAGCCATGAAAGGACGCACTGCCAAAGAATCAAATTGCCTTCGGCAGCTCAGGAGGGATCTTTTCTCTTGACAGGCTTTTCCATAGACGGAGGTTCAACCTCGCGTTGAAACGATGAGATTCGTACTTGACTCAATTCTGAACTTTTTTCGCTCGATTTTCTTCGACTGACTGCTGGATAATTGGCCAGTTCTATTTCAATTGAACCGAGAACTGTGGTTCGAGTTGTTGCTGTGTGAAGCTTTCTGAACGAAACGCAAAAGTGAGACACACGTCTCCTTTGCTCCCCCTGTTTTTCTGCTTTTTGTATTTGATTTAACTGGAGTCGGGCGGGTCCGGACCTGTCGATTTTTTATTGAGCAGCTTAGACAGCCTCTTCCTCATCTCGTCCACCCAAAGCTCTCCGCCGATGAACAGTCCGCTGCCCATAGTTGGATCTCGCTTCATGCCGTGCTCCACCATGTACCTGTCCAGCATCGAACGGTACTTGCTCTGCCGCTTGCGGGCAGTCGGTGCGAGTTTCAGATACCAATTCGGGATGGTCAGCATGTCGGTATACGAGTTCTTCTCGCCGAAACAGTAGAATCGGCAGCTTGAGAACTCCTTCCAACGGATGTCCGTGGGACGAGCGATGATTCCGGCCCGCACCGGGTTGCAGTCCATGTAGAACATCAAGTTCTTCAGCCGCTCGTCGTCCTGGACCTGAAGTGTCTTGGGACGGTCATGGGCAACCTTGCCGAGGCGATTGTGACGCTTGTTGAACATCAGGCCGAAAAGCCCGTGGGCCCTGCGCATGTGCTCGGAGAAAGACCTCGAATCACCCCTGATTTCGTCTGACTCGTGACAATGGTTGCTCATTACGTTGTAGCTATAGATAACGAAGTCGTCCTGCGAACATTTTTTCAGATAGTCATCATGGATGCACTTGAGGTAGGCGTGTTTCTCTGCATGAGACTGAAGCAAGAACTCGCGGTCGTGGCAGCGCCAGATCTTGTGAAAGGGAGCATGAGGAACCAGGATGTGTTTTCTGGGAACCCGCATACCTGGAAAATATAAGCACGAATGATGCCAAGCAGGCCCATCTCTATAACTGCTTGGAAAACAAGAACTCGGAGATCGACGTCAGGCCCGGGTAAACCCAGGGGTGTCCGATTTCCGGACACACCGGCAGAAAGGAAACCTCCGTCCCTTCCTTTTTCTTCCTTTTTCCCTCCTTTTCTTCCTTTTTGGTGCTCGGCGTCGGGCAGGGCAGGTAAGTATCACTGCTTCGGGCAGGTAAGTATCACTGCTTCAGATTGACCCCGGGACGGGCATGATCGTCTTGGGCGCGGCCAGTTGGCCTTCTATGAAACTTTTTACCTCGGACGCGGGTTGGAAGACCCCGAAGTGGCCCTCGCACAGGATGTCGGCCTCGAGATCCAAAAGCTTGCGCATGCTGGCGCGCCAGGCGTCGAGATCGGAGCCGAAGTCGTGGCTGAAAGGGCCGTGGATGTCCTGGCCTAAGAGCACTCTCGATCCGTCCGTATCCAGGACCGCCGACAGCGAGCCCGGGGTGTGGCCGGGCGTGTGCAGCAACAAGAGCTCGCCTTCCGGAAACGACAGGCGCTCTTGCTCGCCCGAGACGACCAGGTCCAACTCACACGGTTCGAGATCCACGCCGTAGAGATGGGCTACGCTGAAGCGCGGATCGCCGCTGGTGATGGCCGCTGCATCGTCCGCGTGGGCGACCACCCGGCAGCCGCATTCGCGCCGTATGCGCGCGGCAGAGCCGATGTGATCGACGTGGCCGTGGGTCAGCACCAGTGTGTGCAGTCGGTCTGGATCGAGCCCGGCCGCGCTCATGTTCTGCTTGATTCGCGGCCAGCTCGCGCCGGAGCCGCAATCGATCAATACCAGCTCCCCCAGGTTGAGAGCATAAACCAGGCAGTCGGCGGCGGAAGACAGTCCGCCGCCGCCGACCATGAAAACCCCCGGACAGACCGCTTCGAATTCACTCGACATTCGGCTTGTTGACCGCGCTTTGCACGACCCCGCGCAAGAGGTAGTCGGCAATGTAGCCGGCCACGAACGTTGCGACCTTGACCTGGGCCTCGTAGGTGCTGGCGCCAAGATGGGGAGTGGCCACGACTTTCTCGTGAGCGACCAGTTCTTGCGGAGGATTGGGTTCACCAAGGTAGACGTCCAGGCCGGCGCCGGCCAACTGGCCGTCGTTCAGGGCGGCCAGAAGCGCCTGTTCGTCTACCAATCCGCCGCGGGCGGCGTTTACCAGGATGGCGTCGTCACGCATCATGCTAAACTGCGCGCTGCTAATCATGTTGGTCGTTTTCTCGGTTCGCGGCACATGCAGCGTGATGAAGTGGCTGCTTTTTATTAACTCATCGAAGTCCAGCGCCTCGACCCCCATCCCGGCAATGGCAGCGGCGTCGATCAACGGATCGTACCCGACCACCCGCATACCGAAAGCCTTGGCGCGAACAGCCACCTCTCGCCCAATGCGTCCCAGGCCGATGATCCCAAGCGTCTTGCCGCTCAACTCGCGTCCCTTACACTCCTTCTTGGCCCAGACGCCCTGCTTGAGCTTGCGATCGCCCCGGGGAATATTGCGCGCGCAGGCGAGAATCAACCCCAAGGCCATCTCGGCGGCGCTGACCGAATTGCCGCCGGGAGCGTTGACCACCAACACTCCGTGCCTGGTGGCCGCGTCCAGATCGATGTTGTCGACCCCCGTCCCTGCCCGGCCGACGATCTTCAGCTTATCGGCCGCCTCGAAGATCTCGGCGGTGACCTTGGTGGCACTGCGCACGATCAGGCCGGAGTAGGCGGGAATGACCGCGGCCAACTCCTCGGGCGACAGATTCGTCTTTACATCAACCTCGATCCCGGGTTCCGCCCGCAGCTGGGCAACGCCCTCCTCGGCCATCGAATCCGATACAAGAACTTTCATGGACTTCCTCCCTTTCGGATGTTCCCATTTAGGTACAGACGAAGTATTGCCAGCTTTATCCACCGCGAGTCAAGTACGATCGTCACAGGCTGTTGGACAGATTTGGCACTTGACCTGTCCGTGGCCGATTGCTACTCTGATTCGGGTTCCGGTTATCCAGGCGAGGTTATCCGATGAACGAACATGGTGGGAACATTGTCCGTAATCTGCGGGCCAGCTTCGCTGATCGGGCGGGCTTGGCAGCCTGCTACCTGTCCGGGCCCCCGCATGGGGGCCTGGCCGTCAGCGCCCCGGCCTTTGTGCGCGAGGGAGAACTGGCCGTCGTCAGCGTCGAGATTGCTTCGGAGAAGATCACAGAGGATCTGCTGGGCATGATCCTCTGGGTTCGCGGCGGCGGGGACGACCAGGCCACGGCCGGTGTCGGCTTCTTCGAAAGCGAAATCGAACGCCGCGAGCGGCTGCTTGCTCCGCGGGCGCCGATCTTCGACAAGGAACGCCGCGAGATTCGATACGACGCAGCCCTGCCGGTGACCATGCAGACCGAAAGCAGCTTCTTCGTCTGCCGCACCCGGGACATCTCCATGAGCGGTATCGGTTTCCAGAGCGCCGGCATACCCGACCTGCCCGATGACGAGGAGATCGACTTCCGTATCCACACATTTTCGTCCGAAGAGCCCATCGACCTCACCGGCCGGGTCGCTTGGCGCAGGCCGGGTACCGGCTTCGGTACCCGGCTGAAAGACACGCACGATAAAGAACGCGCCATGTTAGAGCGTCTGCTCGGCGAGCTGGCCGTGGAATCCGATTTGCCAGATGGTGGAAAGTAAGCGCACCTTCATCGCCGTGAATTTTGCTGCCTCAGTGCTCGACGCCTTGGCCGACCTGCAAGGCCTCTTGAGAAAGTCACTCGGCGATCGAACCGGGATCAAGTGGGTGTCTCCCGCAAATATACATCTGACGCTGCAGTTCCTCGGACAAGTCGACACGGAGTTGTTGCCCCTGTTGATCGAAGAGCTGTCGGGAGCCTTTTCTAAAAACGATCCCTTCGAGGTCGGTTTGCGCGGGGCGGGCTGCTTTCCCTCTCCGTCCCGGCCGCGGGTAATCTGGGCGGGTATCACCGATGGCGCACAGGATCTCGAGGCGCTCTACGCGGCAACCCTGCGGATGACCGAACCTATGGGCTTCGAGCGCGAGAAACGCCCATTCAAACCGCACCTGACGCTCGGGCGCGTGAAGGACCCTGGAAAATTAGGCAATATTTCCGGGGCGATAACGAGATTCGAGCTGCACCAAGTGGGCTCGTGTCAGATCGATTGTGTAGACTTGATGGCAAGCGAATTGAGGCCCCGGGGGCCGGTCTACACAACACTTGACAGCTTCCCCCTGGGCAAGTAGGATACTGAACACATGAACAGGTACCATTGCAAACCAGGTGCCGCAACCCTCACACTGCGAGGGCCGCTGAGAAACGCGGAACCCGCGGTACCCATTGGAGGCGTCATGAGCAAGGACAATGACCGCAAGAACTCTCTCGATCTGGCCATCAGCTCAATCGTCAAGCAGTTCGGCAAAGGCTCCATCATGCGGCTGAACGGCGAGGGAGCGGCGTTCGATGACATCCCCGTCATTTCCACGGGCGCCCTGTCGCTCGACATCGCCCTGGGGATAGGCGGTGTTCCCCGCGGCCGGGTGGTGGAGATCTTCGGGCCCGAGTCGTCGGGCAAGACCAGCCTGGCGCTGCATATCGTGGCCCAGGCCAACCGAACCGGCGGCGTGGCCGCCTTCATCGACGCCGAGCACGCGCTGGATGTCAAGTACGCCCGCAACCTGGGAGTCAAAACCGACGACCTGTTCGTGTCCCAGCCCGACACCGGTGAGCAAGCCCTCGAAATCGCCGACATGCTGGTTCGCTCGGGCGCGCTTGACGTGCTGGTGATCGATTCGGTAGCGGCCCTGGTGCCCCGCGCCGAGATCGAGGGCGAGATGGGCGACAGCCACATGGGCCTGCAGGCCCGGCTGATGAGCCAGGCGCTGCGCAAGCTCACCGGAAGCATCTCAAAGAGCCACACCTGCGTCATCTTCATCAACCAGATCCGGATGAAGATCGGAGTCATGTTCGGCAACCCGGAAACCACCTCGGGCGGCAACGCTTTAAAGTTCTACTCCAGCGTGCGCCTGGATATCAGGCGCATCGGCGCCATAAAGAAGGGCAACGAGATCATCGGAAACCGCACCCGGGTCAAGGTGGTCAAGAACAAGCTGGCGCCGCCTTTCCGCGTCTGTGAGTTCGACATCATCTTCAACCGGGGCATCAGCCGCCTCGGCGATCTTATCGACCTGGCGGTTGATGCCGAGATAATCGACAAGAGCGGCGCCTGGTACTCTTTCGGCGATGAGCGCATCGGCCAGGGACGCGAGAACGTTCGTGATCTGCTGGTTGAAAACAAGGACATGCGCCTCGAGATCGAGAAGCGGGTGCGCGAGCACTACGAACTGCCGCCCATCACCACGGCCCCGCCCGCCACCCCGCCCACCGTAGACGAGCCGCCCGCGCCCGAGGTTGCTCCTTCAATCGACGGCGGCAACGGCAAGGATCCCAACCTGCGTATTGAACCGGCGGCGCCCGCTACTTCCTCACGGCGCGGGCGGCGCCCGCAACGCGCGCACTGACAATATCACTTCCCAGTATCAGGAAAACAGGGTGTGCACCTCATCGGGCTCGAAGCCGCGCCCGAGTAGAAAACGATGAGCCCTGCCGCGCAGCTTGCGGTCGGCATCGGTAAGCAACGCATCTTCGCCGAATCGTTTCCTGACCGCTCTTTTCATGATGCTGGTGCGTGACAGTTTGCCATAAGCCTGCTCTACGGCCTGGTCGATCAACTCGTCGGCCAGTCCGTAGCGCGAAAGATCCCAGCGCAGCTTTCGAGGCCCCCAGCCCTTGCGCTTGCCCATCGCACGCGCCCGCTCCAGGGCGAAGCGCCGGTCGTCGAGCAGGCCCGATCTCTTAAGCCTTTCGAGGATCGCCCCGGTGACACCCTCCCGGTATCCGCCGGCGCGCAGGCGATCTTCGATCTCCTTGCATGAACGGTTGCGCACCTGCAGCAGGCGCAGCGCCTTCCTGTGTGCCAGGTCGAAGGAATCCGCCTCTTTCTTTATCTTCATGTCGGTGGGCCGCCCTGTCAGAAACGTTCGATGGGAATGTCTCCGCCTGCGCCACCGGCTTCGGACGGCGGTTCTTCCTTGCCGCCGCTCCCGGCGGCCGTTCCGCGCTCGAACCCGTCCCAGGAACTGTCCGATGTTCCGGAAATACCGGATACGCGCAAGGCGAAGTCATCCGGGTTGGTGCACTGGCGCAGCGCCTCTTCGTAGGTAATCAGTTTCTCTTTGAGCAGAGCCATCAAGGACTGGTCGAATGTCTGCATGCCGTAGGCGATATTGCCCTGGCTGATGGCATCGGTAACTTCCTTGGTTCGGTCCTTGTCCTCGATCATCTCGCGCACGCGCGTCGTGGCGATCAATACCTCCAGGGCCGCGACCCGCCCGTGCCCGTCTGCGCGCGGCATCAGGCGCTGGCTGATAACCGCCCGCAGGACCGCCCCGAGCTGCATGCGGATCTGTTTCTGCTGGTAGGGAGGGAAGACGGCGATGATGCGGTTAATCGTCTCGGTGGCATCCAGCGTATGCAGCGTGCTCATGACCAGGTGGCCGGTTTCGGCGGCCAGCAAGGCGGTCTCGATGGTTTCCAGGTCGCGCATCTCGCCGACCAGGATGGCGTCCGGATCCTGGCGCAGGGCGCTCTTGAGCGCCTGGGGAAAACTCAGCGTGTCCACACCGACCTCGCGCTGGTTGATGATGCTGCGCTTGTCCCGAATCAAAAACTCGATGGGATCTTCGATGGTCATCACGTGGCAGGTGCGATGCGTGTTGATATGATCCACCATGGCCGCCAAGGTGGTCGATTTGCCGGAGCCGGTCGTGCCGGTCACCAAAATCATGCCGCGCTCTTCCATGGCGATTTTTTCGAGCACCTTGGGCAACAGCAGCTCTTCGATGCTGTGGATCTTGAAGGGGATGACCCTGAAAACAATGCCGATGGTGCCCCGCTGCTGAAACACGTTGACCCGGAAGCGACCCAGGCCGGGAACGCCATAGGCCAAGTCGAGTTCGTTAAACTCCTTGAAGCGCTCCTTCTGGTAGTTGTTCATGATGCCGAATGCCATGCGGCTGATCTCTTCGGGAGGCAGACGGCGGGCGTCCTTGAGGGGCACCAGCTTGCCGTCTACGCGAAACATGGGCGGCAGGCCGGCCTTGAGGTGAATGTCCGAGGCCCCGCCCTTCATGGCGACCTTGAGAATGTCGTTCAGTTCCATAAAAACTCCTTCGTCACGAATCTACCGGTTCCGGAGAAAATACCACACATGGCCGGCGCCGTTCAACCATCATCATCTTCAACGCAAGCTGACAAACTGCACGCGTACTTCTTCGTTCAGGTGGTTGCCAAACAGGTCTTCCACCAATGTTCCGATCACCAACTCATGGCGCACACCGCCGATCAGCGGCCTGAGCGGCTGCAGCACCACCAGTCCGAGCCCCCCCTCGTCCTCGCTCACCAGGTAACTGCAGGCCTCCCACTCCTGGCCGCTGGCTACATAGATGCTCTGCGGCCCGATACTGACAGGATCAACCGGTTCGCTGAACCAGACCTTCAGATCCATGCCGGGAGGCACCTCGATCCAGCCATCCGCCGGCAAGGTCCGCACAACTCGGGGCGCTACGGGATCCACGACGTCGAAAAGCTCCTGCCCCGAGGATAAGCTGCAGCCCGAGAGCGTCGCTGTGGCCAAGCAGACAAGCATGGTCTCTCTCAACGACACAGCGCCTCCATGTCTGCCTGCCGATGGCACTTGAGACACGGCCTGGCGTTACGGCGACGCATCAGCCGGCAGCGGGCGCTAAACCCGGGCGGATGCGGGCTGATGCCTGTCCCGATCCCGGCGCCTCCGTGACAGCGAATGCAGTCTCCCTCTGCGTGACAGGAGGCGCAGGCTTTAATGTTCCTGCGCGCATCCAGCGCGTGGCGCGCGCGGTACCCCTCGGGGTGCAGTCGCATGTTCGGCGATCTGTCCGTGGATGACTCGGCAACATGGGCCCGGCGGTGACAGGCCAGGCACTTCGATTGGTCGCGATGACACTTGTCGCAATCCATGAGACCTGCCCTGGCCGGCCCGGCGTGCGACAGCTCCCAGTCGGCGGGATGGATGCGCAACGGCAGGCTGACTCCGCGATGGCAGTTGTCGCAGCTGCGGTCGGTGTGACAGACCATGCAGCGCTCGTGTACGGTGCGGGCGCTCGAGCCGTGGGAACGCAACCAGCCCGGTCCGTGATCCTCTCCCCCATGCCCGCCGCTGGGAATCAACTTGTCACCATCAAGGTTCAGAAGCAGGCGCCCTTCCGGCCCTGCCGGGTGGCAGGCGTCGCAGCGATTTTGCAGCATGTCGGCATGGCAGCCTGCGCAGGCGTCGGCCGCGGGTAGGAGCCCTCGCGCCTGGTCTTCGTTCTCTGGCAGGTGGCAGGTGCGGCAACTCTCCGGGGTTTGGCTGTGCAGGCGGTGTGAGAATTTCAAGGCCGCTGCAGCCTGAGTGGGGCTCGTAGCGGGTGATTTCCCGGGCGGATGACACATCCCGCAAGTCCCGGGCTTTCGCGCATCTTGGCGCGCCCCCTCGCGCGCCTGTCTGTGACAGGTCGCGCAGGTTGCGTGCCCGGGCATCTCCACCGCAGCCGTGGAACTGCTGGCGGACACATTCGGATGGCACGTCTCGCAGGAAACTTGTTCATGTCCAAGGTGGGAGAAGCGCAATGTTCTCACCGGGGCAGGATATACGGCAGAGGGCTGCCCGCCGTAAGCTCCCCAAGAGGCCAGGACAAGAAGGGCACCCAGGTAAATGGCGGCTGTAAGCTTCACGGGAAAATACTCCCGGGATTGAAGTGAAAAGCCAGATCCAGCACCGCCAGCAGTCGAAAGCGCAGCGGATTGATACGGTTTCCGTTGAGCTGGCCCAGCACCACGATCGCCTGATCGCGCGTAAAGCGCCAGGTTGCCGCGACGGAGCAGCCCAGCGTAAGCGCATGCTGGTTCTCTTGTAGCGGATCGGCGAATGACATGATGATGGCCCGACCGTCCAGGAGAACGCGTCGCTCCGCGATCTCGATCATCACCCGCGGCGCGAGCAACCAGCGCCTTCCCGCCGCACCGTCCTCGTAGGCCCCAACCAGCGATGTCGACAGGCGCGAATCCGCCCACAGGCGGCCCTCGAAATCGAGGCCGTTCACACCGCCGTCCGTCCCGGCTTCGGCCTGTTCGTCGGGCAACGCCTCCAGGTAGGCGCGCCTGGTGTAGCCCAACCGATATGACATCGGCGGCCGGCCCGGAAGGCGCGGATCCCAGCGCAACCCGAGCCGGTACTCATTGAACGGCGCCGGGCTGAAGAAGTTGAAAATCGAGTCCAGCGAGAAGCGGGGCCGGCTGCGCAGATAACCGCCCTCGATCCTGACTCCTTCGAGAAAGACGGGCAGCTTGATCCAGCTCGATGCACGCAGGCGATCCCAGTGGTCCTCGAGCAGATTGAACACGGCTCCGCCAGAAAGCCCGATCCGCCCGCGCCAAAGTTGTATCGCGGCCGACGCCCCCAGGCGCTCTTCCAAAAGCGGCCAGCCCTGTGTCCAGAGCAGCATACGGCGATAAACAAGCTCGGCCCGCAAGCCAATCGAGTTGAATGTCAGCCCGGCGCCCACTACCGGCGCGGGCAGCGTGCCGTCCTCGACGCCGTCCAGTTCGAGATCCTGGCCGCCCAGCAGGCTGTGGCCGCGCACTTCGAAGCCGGCGATCAGCTTGAGCGATAAACCCACAGGCATGCTCAAATCGGCCCGCAGTCCGTCGAAAAGCAGGAAATCCAGTTCGTCCAGCAGCAACTGCCGGCCGGCCGTCAGATCGAGGCGCCCGGCCAGCCTGCGCCAGCGCACCCGCGCCAGCATTAGCTCGGCCTGATCGTTTCCCATGGCATCGAGGTCGTCGCCGAAGCCAAGCTCGGTATTCAGCCGAAAGCTGGTCTCGAAGCTCAGGTCTTCAATGCCGAGCAAGCGCCCGGCACTCAGGTCGACCCACTCGACCAGGCGCCGGCGGTCGAGGAAATCTCCTGCCGCCGTCCTGGTCTGGTAGCCCTGGCCAATCACCGTGAAACGCAGGTCTACATCGGCAGCCCGCGCGCCGCCGCCGGACAAGAACAGGACAATCAGCAGGGCCATCAGGCAAACGGATGCACTTAGAGGCAATCTTCCGGGCGCTGAGAGGCTTTCAGACAGACCGTTTTCCCCCGCCGTCGTCCTTCGGGTTCTCACCGGTCAGGTCGGGGGGAGCGTCGAGATCGGCTATGGCGCGCCGGATCTCCCCCCTGACATCCAGCGAGTGCCTGAGATCATCAAGGCCGGTCTCGCTTTCGATCTCCGCCTTGATCTGGTCGAGCCCTATCTCGTCTTTAACTTTTTCGATTTCGGCCTTGACGCCGTCCAATCCGATCTCGCCCTTGACCTCGTCGAGGGAACGCCGCAGGTGGGCCAACCCCTTGCCGATAGACTTGGCCACTTCGGGCAGCTTCTTCGGCCCCAGAACGATCAAGGCCAGCACCAGAATGACGATCAGCTCCCAGCTGCCAATTCCAAACATGATATTCCGAGAACGGACGGTCTTGGTTGTCCCGGACAAACCCTATTTCTGAGCGGGATCAACCCTGACGCCGGCTTCCTCGCCTTCCTTGACAGCGGCTTTCTCGGCGGCCGGCAACTGTTGCCTATTCTCGGCCTCGTCGAGCCGGCGGACCTGTCCTTCGATCTCTTTGGCCTCACCCTTGAAGGACTTGCGAAAATTGCGGATCGACTTTCCCAGCGCCTCACCCAACTGAGGAAGCTTGCCGGCGCCGAAGATGACCACGACGATCAACAGGATGACCAGCAGTTCCCAAACACCGAAAGTGGCAAGTTCGATTTTCATGCCTCACTCCTCCTTGCCCGTGACTATCTCCGGCGACGCCCGGAGTTTGGGCGCTAGGCCGTTGCCTGGGCCGAGGGCACTAAAAAGCGCAGATCCAGCCCGCCCTCGGACAAATGGACCGGAAACACCACGTGGATTATACCGTCCCGCGGCTGAGGAATCGCGGAAAGTGTCTCCGGCGGGGCGATGTCGACCTGCATGCCTGCCTGCGCCAACTTGGCCACCGCGTTGCCGCAAATGATGTTGCAGAATTCCTTGACCGCGTCCTCGACCACCGCTTCCGACTCGCGGGTGGCGTCTTCCTTCAGTATGGCGCTGGCGATCAGCACGGCCACGTCGCTGGACACGCTCAGCACGTAGCGCAACGGCACACCGCCCTCGAACGGCAAGGCAATCGACAAGTGGTACTCGCCCCCGTGTCCGTCGCTGCCGTCGCCTATCGCCCCGGCACCGACCTTGATGGGAAGTCCCACCACGCGGACGAACATCTTGCGGGTCAGGTCGACGCTTGCCTCCAGGACGGGAGCCACACGCAGCCCCTCGGGAACGTCCACCTTCTCGATCGCGTAGTTCGCCTGTTCTTCCTGGAAGATGGCCAGTTCGCGCTCCAGGATGTCCTCGGTAATGTGTCCCAACTCCAGAAGCGCCTCGCCGAGATACAGGTGGTTGTTCTTCTGGAAAGTCAGGATCTCACGGGCCTGCTCCTGTGTCAGCAAGTCCATGGACACCGCCAGGTCGGCGAACTTGACGTCCTTGGCCTTCTGTTGTTCGTTGATTTGCACAACCTGCGCCTCGGAGAGGTACTTCTTGCTCACGGCCAGCATGCCGAATCTCAGGTTGCGGTATTCCTGAAGCTCCAGGGCCTCGATCAACTGACCGCGCGTAATCACCCAGCGATCGATCAGGAACTCCCCGAAAAACTGGATGCCCATTGAACTACTCCTGCTCGAAGATCCTGTCCAAGATCGACTTGACCTTGTCGGCCTCGAAAGGTTTCGAAACGACGGCGCGAGCGCCGAGCCGAATCGCCTCTTCCACTTTTTGACCCACCCCGCCGACAGACGAGATGACCACGACGCGGGCTTCGGGATCGAGCCTGATAAGCGTTCTCAGCGACTGGATGCCGTCCATCATCGGCATGACGATGTCCATCATGACCGCGTCCGGCTCGAGTGTCTTGTACAACTTGACGGCCTCGGCGCCGTTCTTGGCGTGTCCAATCACCTCGAAGCCGCCGAAGCCTTCAATCATTTTAGTCAACTGGCGCGCAATCGCTACACTGTCATCGACCACCAGTATCTTACGACTCATGGAAAACCCCATTCCGCGGCGTCTTTCCCGTCAGAAACCACCGCTTTTTCCACAGACTATTTCCACCCCCATATGCCGGTCAATGATAGGTTGGCCCATTGACGAGAGTCAAGAAATTACGCGCAACCAGGTTGTGACAGCCGGCAATTGTGCTAGACTACACGCAGGAGGCTTGCCATGAACAGATTTACTGGCATCCTGCTCGCGTGCCTGCTTTCGGCGGTCCCGGCCCTGGCGCAAGAGAAAGCAGCCAATGCTGAAGAACACGGGCAGCAGGGCGAAAAGCCGATTGCCGCACTCCTGGTCGTCCTGGACGAGCCGCTTGGCGCGCTCGATTCGCTGGCGCTGATTCGTCCGGAGGGAACGGGCACTGTCGAGGATCTTTCGGGTCTCGAAGCAGAAATCGAGACCTACCTGGAGAGCAAGAAGACTCTGCGCCTGATCCCGGCCGAGCAGGTCTTTATAAAAGTAGGCCCCGAATTCGAAGTGTCCGCCAAGGGCATCGCCGGTGTGGCCGAGAAGGTCGGGGCCGCCGCCGCCCTGTTCCCGCGCGTATTCAAGACCGAAAACAACTACGACCTGCAGTTTTGGCTGGTCGACGCGAAAGGCAAGGTCCTGCTGGACAAGACCCTGTCGCTATCGTCTCTGCCCGTCGAGGCGGCCCCCAAGGCCGCAGTCTCCCCGGCGACTAAGCCTCCCGGTGAGCCATCGCCGCCGGCCGCGCTTCCCGGCCCGGATCCCGAGGCCGTCGAGGCCTATTACCACCGGGCCCTGTCGCTGGCGCCGAGACAGCGTGTTGCCGGGCAAGGCACTGCGATTGGTATCTCGACAGGACACGTCTCTTTCGGAATGTCAGCCGCCCCGGTGATCATCAACGACTGGATGGTGATCGAAGGGGCCAAGCCGATCAGCGAGCCCCTGCTTGCCAAGTTGGCAGGCCAAAACGAGATCGGCAAGCGCATCGAGAGAGATATCGGCGTGATCAAGACCTATCGGAACATCGGCATCGGTATGACGCTGGCCGGGTTCGTAGCCGCGGGCGTGGCCGCCCCTTTTTTCAAACAAGGATCCGACCAGGGGCTTACCTCGGCCGGCGTGGCGGTCGGTGTCGGCTCGGCCGTGGGAGCGGCAGGACTGGTCGTCTGGCTGATCTACGGCCCCCAGGCGGCCCGGGCCACCAGCCCCTATCCCAGCCGGCACCTGGTCACGCAGGATGAGGCCCAGGAGATGATCGAAGCCTACAACTCCCGCCTGCGCCGGGAACTGGACCTGGCCGATCCCGAAACTCCCCCCGGTGCGGCCAACGAGAGGACGCAACTCGAGTTCATGCTGTTTCCCGATCCGCGCGGCGGCGCCGTCGCCTCACTGGGTTTCAGATTCTGAAAGACCGTCCTGGTAGACGGAGCGCACCAGTTCGATTATACGCTCAACAAGCTTGTCGCTGACGGCCGCGGCCAGCACCTCGGCCATCAGGCCGAGCAATTCGTCGCGGTTCGGGGCCTTGATGATCTCGTCCAGGCGGGCGGCCAGTCCCTCGGCGACCGCCGTGTCCAGCTTGTCTCTGAGGATGCCCACCAGGTCCAGCGGGCTCGAGACGGTATCGTCCGAGGTAACCTCGTCCCCGAAGCTTGCGTCGATCGGACCGCCGGATTCAATCTCCCCGCCTGTGACCGCGGGTTGCGCAATAGCTGCCTCGGGCTCGGCGAGATCGAATTCGATCTCGCCTTCTTCCGCCTGCTCTTTCGTGATCGGCAGGTACTTCTCGACCAGGGCCCTGAGTTGCTGAGCCTTGACCGGCTTCGGCAAGGCCTCATCGACCCGGGTGGCGGCCTTGACCTTGCGAGCCACCTCCTCGCGGGCCGACGAGAGGATGATAATCTTGGCGCCCTCGGCCAATTTCTTCTGCTCGAGCGCCTTGACAAACTGGTACCCGTTCAGGCGCGGCATGACCAGGTCGAGCAGGATCAGGTCCGGCGCCAGGCGGGCCACTTTTGCCAGTGCCTCCAGTCCGTCCTTGGCTGAGCGCACCTGGTAACCCAAAGGCTGCAATACGCCGGTGATGAACTTGCGCACGGTGGGATTGTCGTCGACAACCAGAATCTGTTTTCCAGACGCCATTTGCCTTTCCTCCCCATTCGACAGGCACTATCGAATCGGAGTACCGAAGCGTAGCACCTTTCCGTCGCGCAGCGCCACAGCCAGCGTCCCGTCTGCCGGGCTTAGCGCCATGTCGTCCACGGCCGAGCGGGAACCGACGTAAAGAACACCCTTGCGCCTCCACGAGCCAGGCTCGTAGACGTAGATCTTTCCGCCGTCGGCGCCGACCAGCAAAGTCTTGTCGTCCGGTCCGAAGGCCGCGCAGAAGTGGTAGGCACCGACCATGATGCGCTTCAGGTAGGAGCCCTGGCCGCTATAAACCGAGAAAGACACGCTTCCGTCGGCGGTGACGATCCAGCGGCCGGCCTTGTCGAAGGCCAGGAAATGGGCGTCGTGATTCTCATCGCCCTGTTGGTTTTCCATGTCACCCTGCGCATCCCAGAATTTCAAATACGAGACGCCGTCGCTCATGCAACCTGCCGAGCTCACAAAGCCCGGGGCATCCTTGCGCCGGTAAACGCGGCGCTGGCGACAGCCGATGTCCTGAAAGACTTTTTCTTTCTTTCCGGTTTTCACATTCCATAATTTCAGGGCGAAGTCATCGCCGGCCGTTACGACCTTCTTGCCGTCCTTCGTAAAAACCGCCCAGTTCATGAGCGGCTTTGGGGTGGCTGCGTAGATCTGCAGTTCTTCGTCGCTCATGTCCTTCTCACGCGGCGGCTTGTCACGCAGAACCTTGACCGGCTTACCCGTCGCAACCTCCCAGATGCGCGCCGTCTGGTCCTTGGAGACACTGACGATCAGCTTGCCGTCCGGAGAGAAGTCGGCCATCATCACGTCATCGTCGTGGCCGGCAAGCGCATTCACAAGCTTCCCGGTGCCGACGTTCCACAGCTTGACCAGCTTGTCCTTACCGGTGCTGACCAGCAAACTGCCGTCGGGCGAGAAGGCCACGTGCAAGGCGCTCTTCTCGTGCTTGCCGATCTCGACGGGAGTCAGGCCACTATATGGATTGTGTGGCTTTTTCTTCTCCTTCTCCTTCACCTGCCCGGCATCGGCCGGCATCTTCTCGGCCGGCTGAGTGCCGCCGGAAGTGCAAGCCGCGACCCAAAAACATGTCACTAGCGTATAAATCGACCGCTTCATGCCGCCTCCTCACTGAACAGCCAGCTTGGCGGTAGTCTCGCGCAAGCGCTGGCAAAGCGTTCGCACGAACACCCTGAGCACCCTGACTGCGAACTTGTCGTTGGCCTGCAAGAAACGCAGGAAGTTGTCACGCGAAATCTCGAACGCCAACACCGGCTCCTTGGCAACCACCCGCGCCGAGGTCGGGCTTTCGTCCACCAAAGCCATTTCTCCGACATGATCGCCCGCGCCCAGTTCGGCAACAGACGTCTGGCTCTCACCCTCGACCCTGAGCACGGCAACCTTGCCCGAACGCAGCACGTACAAGGCCATTCCGGGCCGACCTTGCTCTATCAGAATCTCGCCCGGCTGAAATGATCGCTCGGCGCAGACGTTGTAGAAGGCCTTCATCTCCGAAAGCGGCATGTCCGTAAAGAGCGGGATTTTCTGCAAAAAGTCGAAGCCCTCCATGACGCTGACGATCTGCGATTGCGGCTCGCCCCCCGCTGTCAGGTCGACTTCCAGGTCGATATCCTCGTCCGGCTCGACCGGATGAATTGCCTCGGACAACGGCGCCGTTTCGCCCGCGCCGATCTCGGCAAGCTTCTCGCCGACGTCCTTGTACGAGATGTCGAAATTCAGAAGCTGCTGGTAGATGTTGCGGGAGACCTCGATTCTACCGGCAATCTTGTGCAGGCCGGCCAGGTGATAGTAGAACTCGGCCGTCTCCTGCCCCACCGGACGGCCCTTGATGACGTTGAGGATCTTCTTGACCGCCAGGTCGACGTACCCGTTGCGGGCCAGGATGTCGCCGATTAAAATCGTGGCCTGGTCGAAGCTGTCTTCATCGGCCTGGACCTTCTGCAACAGTTCCATCGATTTTCGATACTTGCCGAGCTCGTGGTAGAGCTTGCCCGAGATGAAGTAGTTTACGGCCTTTTCGTAGTTGGCCGCCGCCCGGGAGAAGTTCTTGACCTTCAGGAAAAGCTCCGCCGCCTGGCGGTAGTTCTGGTTGCGCTCGAACATCTCGGCGGCTTTCTCGAAGTTCTCGACCTCGGCGTACATCTCGGCGGCGCTCTGGTAATCGTCGCTCTGTTCGTAAAGCTGGGCCGCCTTCTCGGTCTCGCCCAGGTTCTCGCAGCACAAGGCGGCTTTATCGAAATCCCTGGCCCTGAAGAACATATTGGCCACAAGCTTCTGCAGGCGCGGATGTGTCTTGACCTTGTTGATCAAAACGTAGCCGATATCTTCCTGGCAGCGCGAGTAGACATCGGCCGCCTCGGCCACCTTGCCCTCGTTGAGCATCTTCGAAAGCCCGGTAATCACCTGGGCGGCTGTCAGAAACGTGTTTCCCTCGCCCTCGCGACCCTTGATCGTTATGCTCTCGGCCATCCGGCGACCTCCTCATGCAAGCTGGATGGCCAATGGATACCACCGCCCTTCGGGGGGTGTCAACCGGCAGCGGCCAAGATTTGCCGCGGCGCGGGCTTTTGGTCTACAATTTATCTAACCATGAAAGGAGGGCTCGATGCGCCGGGTCATGTTGGGCGGTATGCTGGCGGCGTGTCTTTTGGCATGCTGTTCCTCGGGCAACGGCACGAGCTACGATTTCTGCACAAGCTCCACCGAAGTGATCTTCGAGCCGGGCGGCGACTGGCTGCTGCCCTTCCCTTCCGATTTCTACCTGGTCGAGGATGCATCCACCCCCGGCGGGCACCGTATCAACCTGGACGCCGCAAACACCCCCTCGAAAGAGAATATGTTCGACGTGTTTCCCTTCATGCGCGAGCAGCTCGATCTCCTCGACGGCTTCGGTACTTCCGCCTCCGTGACCTTCGGCTTCACGGGGGAAATCGGCACGCGGGTGGAGAACGGAGACACATTCATTGTCACCCCGCCGGACAGCCTTGCGATACCCCCCGGGGACACGCTGCTGCCGGGCACGCCGGCCGTGCTGATCGACATCGATACAGACTCGCCCGGGCAGGGCCGGGCCGTTCCCTTGATTATCGAGTACCTCTCCGATCGCGACAGCCATGGTCACGCCCAGCACTACCTGCTGTGCGAGCCGGCCTTTGCGCTGCGTCCCAAGACTACCTACGCCTTGGCGCTGACGACCAGGCTTACCGACAAGAGCGGCCGCTGCCTGGCTCCCAGCGCCGGCACCCGATCGCTTCTGACCAAGCCCGGTCAGGACGAGTTCGGCCTGTTGGGCAAAGAGATTCCCGCAGCGCTCGAAGCGCTCACCGACGGGGGGTTCATCGAGAACGCGGGAGATCTGTCGGCCTTGACCGTTTTTACCACCCAGAGCATCGAGGAAGAGCTGCTGGCCGCGACTAGGCAGATTCTCTCGAGCGACCCGCCGGAAATCGTTGCCGGCAGTCTGCAGACCTCGCCCGGCTCGGAAGGCGTTGCGCTGGTTGTCAGCGGCAAGTTCACGGCAGCCGACTACCAGACCCAGGCCGGCACCTTCGAGATCGCCGCCGGCAGCCCGGTGCACCAGGGAACCGCCGAACTGGAATTCGAACTGCTGATTCCCGAGACCACGGCAGAACACGGCCCGCCATTTCCAATTGTCATCTACCAGCATGGACTGTTGGGACAAAAGGACGAAGACCGGGGAGCCAAGCGGGCCCAGGCCCGGGCCGGGTTCGCCTCGCTGGCAATCGACGCCGTCTTGCACGGCAGCCGCAAGGCGGATAGCGGCTGGGAGGTGACCAACTTCTTCGGCATCGACCTCGACTCGGGCACCTTCGATATGCCCTTGCTGCGGGACAACTTCCGGCAGAGCTTTCTTGATATCGTCAGCCTGGCCGAACTGGCCGACGCCCTGGCCTCACTCGACCTGTTGCCCGAGGGGGCTCCCGACGGGGTGCCAGAACTGATGTCCCGGCCGGTCTACCTGTCGGGACACAGCCTGGGCGGCATTATCGCCGCCGGTGCCATTGCCCTCTCCCCGCGTATCGCGATCGCCAACTTGTCGGCCGGCGGCGGCTCGCTGCCCACCAACCTCTTCATGCGCAGCGACATCTTCGGCACCTTCATCGACATGCTGCGGCCCGAGGACACCAGCGCCTCGGACGTCAGCCGCTTCATGCCAATCTTGCAGATCCTGACCGAGCGCGGCGATCCCGTCAACCTTGCCCGCCTGGCCATCGACCAGCCGCCCGACCTTCCCGGCGCCGCCCCCAAGCATGTGCTTTTCCAGGAGGTAATCGACGACACCTTCGTGCCCAACTCGGCCAACGAGGCCCTGGCCAGGGCGCTCGGTTTGGCCCATCTGCGCCCGGTCTTGCGCGAGGTCTACGGGCTGTCCCCAGAGGACGAACCCATGTCCCGGAACAATCCGCAGGAAGTCACAGCCGGTTTCTTCCAGTTCGACCTGCTTTCAAACGGCGACCCGGCCGAGCACACCGAGATCTACGCAGACCCCTTGGCCCAGGCCCAGTGGATTCACTTCTTCGAAACTTTCCGGGACAGCGGCGTCCCCGAACTCGTCGACCCCTATCGCGTGCTGGGAATAGACCGGCCCTAAGACCCGCCAATACTCGCCAGCAGCGTATTTTCGGATTGCATCAGCCAGACGACCTTGTCGGCGCCGCCGCTGACCAGCACACGACCCAGGGATTCAACCAGGTCCTTGGTGCGTTCGGAAGATTCGAACACTAAAACGAGATTGCGTTCGGTCGAGCCCTTCAGCTTCATGGACATGCCGCTCAAGGCTTTCTCCAGGCGCTTTACGATCTCGTCTCTGTGCCCGGCCGCCTTCTCGTCCAGCGAAACCTGCAGCATGATTCGTCTTCCCTTGCCGCGGGCCCAGAGGGCTTTCTCGAGCGAGGCGGAAAGATCGGCGGCAAGCTGCCCGGCCGCCTGGCGCGCGGCCGCCGTATGCCCGCCCTCGTCATTTGGAAATGAATCGCTGGTGGCCGCTGCCTCGGCCAGTAGCTTGCCCGACTGGTTGCCGAATGCACGGCCGTCGAGTTCGATCGACATCTTGTCATCCTGCCGGCGCTGGATCATGAAATAGTGCAGCAGGACATTTGCGGATCCCTTGTCCTGCTGCACTATCTCGAGCCCCTTGACCTGCAGCTTTTCTCCGAGCGCCTGCTCGATCACGGTCACCAGTTTGCTTGCGCGGCAGCTCGCGTCCGGGATGAATGCAATCGTCTTGGCTCGGCGGGCACGAACCTGCATGGGCCAGGCGGCAAGGACGAGGGCAGTAAGCGCGAGCAATCTTGCAGTAGGGATTTTCATACCAGCTCGCGGGGGATATACCGGGATTTCAGTAGATGACGAACCTCAAAAGCAACCACCAGACAGCCAGGACCAGTGAAACGTATCCCAGCGGGATCTGGAAGCCGACCAACTTCTTGCGCAGTTGTTCTCCCTTGGCCTTGGCCTCCTCGCTCAGGTAGGCAGTGACCATACCGTAACCGAAGATGAAGCCGAGCCCGATGAACACCAACGAGGTGACCAGCATGGTCAGCCACATCAGCGCCAAGAAGCGCAACATGCCGACGAACCTCAAGACGTTGATCACCCCCCATATGCCGTAGAGGGCCGAGATGACGCCGACCCAGCCCGAGATCTTGGCGAGCTTCTCGATAAGCTCCCTGGCCTCGGGCTTCTTCTTGACGATCACGCTCGAAGCGCCCAGGACACCCAGTGCCAGCAGGAAGAGAAGCGACAACCAATACTCGAGTTCACTAAACATGTAAGCCTCCTAATAGTAAGGTCCTAAGGGTTTGAACAGCCCATGCCTACCAGTCCTCGCCGGGCATGTCAAAGCAAAACACAATCGTGACCATGATTGTTGACTGTCGATCGAGAGATGGCTACCATGTGCCCCATGCCGGACGACAACGACAAGCCCGGAGAGAGCAACAAGCGCGTCCATCCCCGCGTGGACTTCTTCTCGAAGGTCAAGATTACGGTCCCCGATAACAGCACGGCCATCGACGTGTTCGCCGGCAACGTGTCTGCGGGCGGCATGTTCCTGCGCAGTAACCGCCCCCTGGACAGGGGTCGTAAGGTCGGCCTCGAGTTCGACCTCAACGACGTGCTGGTAAAGGTCGACGAGGGGGAGGTCGTCTGGAACAAGCCCTTCGAGCCGATCAGCATCGACGGCTCGCCTTCGGGCATGGGCGTCGAGTTCAAGTCGCTCTCCGGCGATTCCCGGCAGCAAATCGAGTCTTTCATCAGCGAGGCGCTTGGAGACGAACACAGGCGAGATCAGAATGAGCAGCCCGCCTCTAGGGCCAGGATGAAACTGGACATCGACCCGCCGGCCGCGAGTGCCGGGAGTGACGGTCAGGTTCCGGCCGCCGCCCCCGACCCTGCGCTGTCCGCGCCGCCACCAATGGAGGAAGAGAAACAGATGGCCCAACTCTCTCAGCCGCCAGCGCCCAGGAAACGCGCGTTTCTTTTCGTCGGCTTCGTGTTGCTGGTGGCCGTGGTTACGTTCTTTGTGCTGCTGATGATCAGGCCGTTTGACCGCACGCCGACCGCCAAGGACGCAGGCAGGCAAAAGGCCGCCGGGGACGACAAAGAGGTAGTCAAGGCCGTGCCTTCTAAACCGCCTATCGCGCCAAAGAAAGAAACGGCCAAGGCTCAACCACCGAAACCGGAAAAAGAGACGGCCAAGACTCAACCACCGAAGCCCGAGAAAGAGACTGCCAAGGCTCAACCACCGAAGCCGAAGATCGATCCCGGCACGGCCGGCGCCGTTAGCGTCGAGCTACCCGTATTTTCTGAATCCGCCAAGGGCTTGCGCATGATGCTGCGCACGGGCGTCCCGGTCGAGGAAAAGCACTTCACCCTCAAGGATCCCCCGCGCCTGGCGATCGACCTGCAGGGTGTTGGGTTTAGGGGGCATACGCACAGCGTCGATTCGCCGGCGCCTTTCATTAGCCGTGTGCGTGTCGGCCAACGGGAAGGCTTCACCCGCTTCGTGCTCGACTTCACGGGCAAGAAAGTGCCCGGCTTCAAACTGATCAAGGGAAATGAGGGGATCACGGTGATTTTCGAGAAGTGATCCGCCGTCTCTCGACCATATCCACCCAGAACTCTTTTTTCTTGGCCCCCACCACCACCTTGTCTCCGACGGTGAAGGTGGGCGTGCCGAAGCGCCGTCCCATCTCGCGGCATTCCTTGGCCACCGAGCGACACTCGGAGAGATCGGCCTGCAGCAACCGCAGGCTGCGGGGATCTTTCATGCAAACCCGGAAGGCATCGGCGTCCAGGCCCAGCTTGCGCGCCAGTACCACCAGGCCGCCAGCGTCCAGCCCGCAGCGGCGCAGGAACAAAGCGTCGTTCATCGGCCAGAAGCCGTCCTGCCCGGCCGCGCAGATGGCCGCCCGGGCGCAGTCGCAGGCATTGCGATGAAAGGGTCTTTTGATCATTGGATTGCACTTGTCGTCCAGGGGCACCTGGACGTGCACTAGCCTGAGCCAGTCTTTCCGCTCGCGCACCACCTGGCGAACGGTCATGTGCGCCCGGTGGCAAAAGGGACACTCGTAGTCGGAATACTCGGTGATGACAACATCCGGCCGGGCGGCGCCGATCCATTCGTGCCCCTCGGGCGTGCGCCCGTGCTCGATGTCTTCCAGGCCGCCGGCGATCGTGTCCGCCTCGTGCGGATACATGAACGGGGTGACCATAATAGCCGCCGCCGCCACACAGACGGCCAAGGCGGCGAGCGCGATCCCCCCGGCTCGCCTTTCGAACACCAGCCTCAAATCGGACGCCAGGGCCTTCAACACAAGGTTCACGGCCCCGCCGGCAGGCAGGCCCTGGCGGCGCAGACCCATGACGCACACAGCGGCGTTTGCCAGGTTAACCACGTAGAGGGTCAGGCACATGATACACAGCGCCCGTATCAAGAACTGGGCGACCAAAAAGAGAAAAACCGTCGTTCCCATCGCTCCTGCGCAGAGCATCGTGACAATTCCCCAGGGAAACGGCTTGCGTCCGGCCCTTATGCCCCATACTCCCAGCGTGATCAACAAGAGGTAGAACATTATTCCCCAGGTCGAAACCGGCACTCCTAGTGCTACCGAGTAGCGACTCAGGGCGACCGTGTCACAATTCATGCCCTCGCTAATTGCGCAGAAGGACACATGCCCGGGCACGTTGTACACCTGCCAGTGCAATACGCTCAGGTAAACCGCCACTCCCAGCCCGACGAAATTCAGAGCCAGCAGCGCAAACAACCACTCCCGCCCGTCAGCTTTCTCGCCAGTGTCAGCACGGCTTTCCAAAACAGGCCTCCTTAGGCGTTGCGCCGAATATTATTTATCCTTTCCCTTGATGTCCAGGGTGTTGTTTGCTACACACCAGCGCATGACAAGCACCGATCCCGTTCCGAGCCCCCAGGCCCCGGAACAGCCCGGCTGGTTCCACCCGTCTACAAAGCTCTTCCGTTTTACCATCCTGGTGTTCGTAAGCCTCTTGACCTACGGCAGCTACTTCGCCTACGACTCCGTGGGCGCCATCGCCCCCACCCTGCTAAAGGTTCTCAACGTCGATCGCAGCGCTATCGGCACCATGTACACGGTATACAGCGTCGCCGCCATCTTCTCGGTTTTCCTGGGCGGTCTGCTGATCGACAAGATCGGCACGCGCGCGGCCAGCATCATCTTTGCGGCGCTGGTTGCCATCGGAGCGGCCGTCGTGGCCATCGCCCCGAGCATCTACGTCCTCTACGTCGGCCGCTTCATCTTCGGGGCCGGCTCGGAGTCGCTGGTCGTAGCCCAAAGCGCCATTTTAGCGCGCTGGTTCAAAGGCAAGGAGCTGGCGCTGTCGTTCGGTATCGCGCTGACCATCAGCCGCCTGGGCACTCTGTTCTCGTTCAACACCGAGCAGATGATTTCCAACTATTTCGGCAGCTACCAGGCGGCCCTGTGGGCCGCCGTGCTCTTCTGCCTGGTGTCCTTCTGCGCGGTGCTGGCCTACTGCTGGCTGGACCGCAAGGGAGAGCGCGCTTTAAAGCTGGAGGCCGGCGCCAGCGATGACAAGATCGTGCTATCAGACATCAAGAAGTTCCCCGCTTCTTTCTGGTACGTGGCCATTCTGTGCGTCACCTTCTACTCGGCCATCTTCCCTTTCACCGCGCTGTCCACCGATTTCTTCCATGACAAGTGGGGGCTTCCGCTGACCGTCGCCGCGCAGGGCGGGTTTTTTTATCAGGTCTTTAACAACATTATCCACATGTTCTCTACCGCCGGCGGTACGACCACCATCATCATCGCCGCCTCGATGTTCCTCGCGCCCTTCGCCGGTCAACTAGTCGACAAGATCGGAAAAAGGGCCTCGCTGATGATCCTGGGCTCGTTGCTGATGATCCCAAGCTTTCTGATCATGGCCTTTACCATGCTGCCGCCGAGATTTCCGATGATGATGCTCGGGGCCTCCTTCGTGCTGGTGCCGGCCGCCATGTGGCCGGCGGTTCCATTGATCGTACGCAAGGAGATGGTCGGTTCGGCCTTCGGGTTGATCACAATGATCCAGAACATGGGACTGGCGCTGTTCCCCTACCTGAACGGCAAAATGCGCGATCTGACCAACACCTACACGGTCAGCATGGTGATGTTCGCGTCGCTGGGCTTCGTGGGCCTGGTCTTCGCCTTCTTGCTCAAACGCGCCGACCGCCGCGAAAAAGGGGCCCTAGAGAGGCCCTGAGCCCGAACACCGATCTTAAGGACAGTGCATTTTTTTCAGGTGACTGCGCACACCAGCTACGCGTTTGTCTGTCGCGGGAACCAGGTGCGCAAAAGCCGACAGCGCCTCGCAGGCCTGGTCTTTCTTTTTCAATAGCAGATAGATCCCACCCAACTCGTAGTAGGCTTCGAACATCTGGGAGTCGATCTCTATCGCCCGCTCCAATTGAATAGCGGCGGCTTTCTTGTGTTTCCGGTAGAACAGGGCGCGCCCGTAGAGGTAGTGGAAGACGGGATCCTCGGGGTGTGTCTCGACCCAGCCGCGGATAAAGATCTCCGCCCGGGGGAACTTCTTCTTTTTGAGCAGCTTCAGCCCGAAGGCCCGGGCCTTCTGCAATTCAGCCGAAGGCTCGGGTAGGGCGGTCTTGCCGCCGACGTCCGCTTCTTCGGCAGGGGAGATGTCCCGAGCTCCCGCCGCATCCCCGGCGGCGCTGGTTGTCGACCCCGCGTCCACCGTGTTTGCGGCGGGTTGCTTGTCGGCAGGCAAAGCCCCGGCGTCCGGCTCACCGGCAACCGGCACGGGTGTTACGCTGCCGTCCACGTCGCCGACGCCGAACCAGATCGGGAAAAAGTGCCAGGCCCCGACGACCAGCACTGCAGCCAACAAGGTGAACGACGCTATTTTCAGAACCAGCCCCGAGGAGGTCTTCTGCCTTACCCGGGTTGATTTCGCCATGGGCGGTTTCTCCCCGTCACGCTCTACTATCACCGATGAGTCTTGCCCTTCTTCCGTGAAACCGCCCTGCGCCGGTAACTCGACTTCCGGCTGGCTGGCGACTGGAGAAGGCCCCGAAAAGAAGTCACCCTCGGCCTCCGCTGCGGATCCATCTAGATCGGGCAGATCTTCGAGTTCGGCCTGTCCTTCGAGACCATTCTGCCGCTGGTCGGATTCTTCATACACAGAAAGCGGTTCGAGTTCTTCCGCCAAGGATTCTCCGCCACTCTCCGGCAGCTGCGCTTGCTCCTCAGCGGCACCTTTGAAAACGGGCGGCTCGGGCAAGGGTCTGCCGGCCGGCGCGGTCTGGACGTTGGGCTGCGGGAGAGCTCTGTCGGTTTTCATTTCCTCGGACAGGTCCTCCTCGCTGAAGACTTCTTCCGCCTGCTCGACGGCCGGGCGCACCATTTCGCCGGCCACCACCGGCATGGATACATCGTCGGCCGAGGTGGAGGCCGGGTGACGCTCCTGGGCTACAAGCACCCGCGGGGCACTAGCAGAGCCTAGCGGCACAGACGACTTGACCGTCTTCTCGTTGAACGGGTCGCTACCCGGCAGGGTTTGTTCCTCCTCGCGCCGGGTTACCTGGGTCTGCTCCTGCTCGCGCAGGTGGGTAAGCTGTGCTACCAGCTCATCACGTTCTCTTTCCTGCACACTCAACTCGCCATGCAGATTCTCGTTTTCTTTTTGCGTCTTTTGAAGCTTGCGCGCGGATTCGGCCTCCCGCTGGCGCAACTCCTCCAGGTCGCTCTTCAGGCGCTGACTTTCGCGCTCACGGTGTTCCACCATCTGGCCCGAAGCCATCCCCTGCTTGGCCAACTCCTGGTTGAGGCGTGAGACATCAGACTCGAGCTGAGCGACTCGCTTGGCTTGTTCCTGCTCCTTCTTGCCGCCCTGCTCCAGGCCGGCCCGGACTTGACCCAACTCTCGGGCCAGGTCGTTACGCTCGGACTCCACGACCGACAGGTTGTTCAGCTCTTCGGCCAGCTCGCGGATCCTGTTTTCCTTCTCCTTCACCTCGGACTTGACTCGTTCGAGTTCCGCCCCGAGATCGCCGGCACTCGCGGAGGCCTGCGTTGCTGCGTTGAGCTTCTGTTCCCTGTCGGCTAGTTCACGGCGGGCGCTTTCCAGTTCACCCTTGATCGCCTTGGCCTCGTCCAACTCCTTCTGCAACTTGCCGACCAGCGAGTCCTTCTCGCGCAGGCTGCGTTCGGCCGCGCGTTTCTCGCGCCGCAGATCTTCACGCTCTCGCTCGGCCGATTCGGCGCGCTGGCGCTGAAATGAGTCTTCCTTGGGAACCGGTGGAGGCCCAATGGAGCTTGCCCGCTTGAGTTCTTCCTGCAACTCGGCCACTTTGCGTTCGGCCATCAGCGCCCGTTTGGAGAGCATCTCCACTTCGCCGGATTTGCCGAAAGATCCCCCCGGCGCCTTGCCCGGGGTAGCCTGCTTCAGTTTTTCGATCTCGGCATTCAGCTTGCGAACTGTTGCGTCCCCGGTTTCTTTTGCCGCCTTGAGGTCCCACTCGGACTCCTCGCGCTCCTCGGCAAGTTGCAGCTCGAGTTCGGCGATGCGCGCCTTGAGCTTCCCGGCTTCGGAGGAATCGGCCATTTATTCGAATACCTTCTCGCTCTCGGCGTCTGTGGAAAGTGCGTCAGCCTCGATGTCACGGCCGGCCGGACCGTGTTGCAATAGCTCGGTGTAGTACTCGTGCTGGATCAAAAGGTTCATGATCTCGTTGGTTCCGGTCCAGATCATGGCCAGGCGGCCGTCTCGCAACAGGCGTTCCACGGGATAGACATCTGTATAGCCTATGCCGCCCATCATCTGCATGGCGTCATTGACCGTGTCCCAGGCCGCCTGGGTGGATACCTTCTTGGCCTCGGAGACAAGCCGGCGCGAGTCTTGCCCGCTGTCCGCCTTGACCGCCGCCGCCCAGGTCAGCGCCCGGGCCGCGTCCATGCGAGCCACCGATTCGGCCACCCTGAAGCTGACGCCCTGGAACTTGCGGATCTTCTTGCCGAAGGCCTGGCGATTGTCGGTGTAGCGGGCGGCCACCTCCAGGGCGGCTCGGCCGGCCCCCAGCGAACCGGCGGCCGAGGTCAGGCGCTCTGGAACCATCATGCGATTGAAGACCTGAAATCCGCCGTTCAGCGGACCAACCAGGTTCTCGGCCGGAACCCGGACGTCATCCAGCAGGATCCTGGCTGTTCCACCCCCGCGGGTACCCATCAGGCCATACAGGTATTCTACCTTCAGCCGATCCGAGCGCTCGACCAGGAAGGCCGACAGCGCCCCATGGCCGGCTGTGTCGGGATCCGTCCGTGCGTAGACCAAAAAGACATCGGCGCCCTCGCCCCCGACGATAAAACGCTTGTGCCCGCGGATTACGAATTCGTTGCCGTCTTTTACGGCGCTGCAGGTGGCGCCGAAGAAGTCCGATCCGCCCCGCGGCTCGGTCAAAGCCTCTGCCGAAAACAGCTCGGCGCGAATGATGGCTGACAGGTATTTCTTCTTTTGCGCATCGGTGCCGAAGGCCACCAGGGCCTCGCCCACTATGGACGGCATGACGTAGTTGCAGGACAGGGCCGTGCCCAGCACGCCGACCTCTTCGATGGCGGCCACTTCGGCCGTCCAGGGAAGCCCGCGCCCGCCGTACTCAGTCGGGAAACGCAGGCCCAGCAGGTTACGCGCGGCGGCGGCCTGGATGAACTCCTTGGCGAAGCGAATCTCCTCGCGATCCATCTTACGCAAGAGATCGGCGGGCACCTCGTTCTTGACGAAGTCGCGCACCTCCTCAACAAGCTTACGGGTGGTATCATCCCATAAAACGTTCACGCAACGCCTCCTGACCGCTATCTATCACCTGAAACGACCTCATAAAAGTATCGAAGTGGAGCACGAGTGTCAACTTCCAGACCGCCGTGCACGTTGCCGCGCGCGCTAGCATGTTGTAACCTGTCCACAAGGTTCAATCGCCAAGGAGGCTGTCATGCTAGACGATCTGGTTGCCCGGGCGCGCACGGTGCGTCGTTTCAGGCAGGACGAGCCCGTCGGCGCCGACGTGCTGCTAAAGCTTGTTGCGTTGGCCCGGCTGTCGCCCTGCTCGGCCAACCGCCAGACGCTAAAGTTCTTACCCAGCGCCGACCCCGAACTCAACGCCATAATATTTACGCAGCTAACCTGGGCCGGCTACCTGCCCGACTGGCCCGGCCCGGCACAAGGCGAGCGCCCGGCGGCCTACATAATAGTCCTAAATGACAATCGCCTCGGCCCGGCCCGCGAGGTAGACGCCGGTATAGCCCTACAGAGCATGTTGATGGGAGCCGCCGAACGGGATCTGGCGACCTGCATCCTGGGAAGCGTCGACAGGAAGAACCTGGCCGAGGCGCTCGATCTTCCCGCACACTTCGGCATCCTCTACGTCCTGGCCCTCGGCCGCCCGGCCGAATCGGTGGTCGTCGAAGAGATGGGCAAAGAAGGCGACGTGCGCTATTGGCACGACGAGCAATGCAAAATGCACGTACCCAAGCGCGCGCTGGACGAGTTGATCGTCAAGCTCAGGATCTAGGGATCTAGGGGACGGCAAGATGAAAACGCGGCGTCCTTCTTGGTAGGTTGTTGGTGTGTCTATCAACAACCACCTATCCAAGGAGGCGCCGCATGAAGAGGTACAATATCGGACTGGACGCGCACAGTCAAACC
>Ga0307380_10002075_pt1 | contig 28693 bp, 30 predicted proteins | sample UN3MG_FD_202239 | JGI IMG/M metagenome (GOLD analysis project Ga0307380, IMG submission 202239) | Soil microbial communities from Risofladan, Vaasa, Finland - UN-3 | ecosystem: Environmental > Terrestrial > Soil > Coastal area > Acid sulfate soil | place: Finland: Risofladan, Vaasa | collected... | reverse complement strand
ACCGGCTGGGGGAGCGGATCACGGAAATCATCTCCCAGCACCACGGCACCGGCCTCCTCTACTTTTTCCTGGAAAAGGCGCAACCGATGATCAGGGAGCGCAAGGCGTCCGAGGAAGATTTCCGTTACCCGGGGCCGCGGCCCAGGACGCGGGAGGCCGCCATCATCATGCTCGCGGACGCCGCCGAAGCCGCCAGCAGGAGCCTCCGGAGCCCTTCAACCGGGGAGATCGAGGAGGCGGTTACCCGGATCGTGAACCGGAACTATCTCGACGGCCAGCTTGACGAGTGCGACATGACGCTGCGGGATCTTTCCTCGGTCGGCAAGGCGTTCAGCAGGGTGCTTTCCGCCGTTTCCCACGCCCGCGTCGAATACCCGACAACACGGGCGAGCAGGACCCGGTGAGACGGGAAATCCCCAGGTACCGGGTCAGCATCCGGCAACACCTGCGGCCGGCACCCCTTCGCACGGATGTACTCCGGACACTCGTCCGAAGGGCCCTTCGCTTTCTGGAGGTACCCGGGGCGGATCTGCGCATCCTGGCGGTGGACGACGAGGAGATGGAGCAACGGAACCGGGAGTTCCTCGGTCGCGCGGGAACGACGAACGTGATCTCCTTTCCCGAAGACGATCCGGAAGGGGGAAGGCCCGTTCTCCTCGCGGGGGACATCCTCCTTTCCGTCCCGGAATGTCTCTCGCAGACGAGGGACTGGCCGTGCTCGAAGGAGGAAAGGGTTTTCTACTTCGTCGTCCACGGCGTGATGCACCTCCTCGGGTACGATCACGAAAGGGGGAAAGCGGAGGCAGCCCGGATGCGCAGGAAGGAAATCCGGGTGTACCGCTCCTGCATGCCAGAGGGGAGAAGCCCCATTTGAAGGGCGCCCCTGCCGAGGACATCTCCCGGGACTTCCCCTCTTTTTGGACCTCCCTGCCCGTAACGTTCGCGCTCTACGCGGCCTTTACCTGTCTGTACGCGCTGGGAATGCCGGGGTACGGCGTCCCGGGACTTCCCTTCACGTGCCTCGTCCCTCTCCTGGTCCTTTCCACTACGTCCGCCAACGCCCGCCAGGCAGCGCGAAGGGGGTTTTTCGCGGGGACTCTCGCCAATCTTCTTCTCGTCTACTGGATCGCCTACACGATCGCCGTGCCGGGAAATCTGGGTTGGTTCCTGGGGGGGCTTGCGGCCCTTCTCGTCTCGGCATATATGGCGGTCTATGTCTCACTTGCCGCGGTCTTCGCCCATCGGGTACGGAGGCGGTTCGGAATCGCGGGACTTTGGGTGTTCCCCGTGGCGTGGGTATGCGTCGAGTACGGGAGGTCGGTCCTGTTCTCCGGGTTTCCCTGGCTCCTCCTCGGGTACAGCCTCTCCGAACATTTTCTGCTCCGCCAGGCAGCCGATCTTGCGGGCGTTTACGGGCTGGGATTCCTCCTGGCGATGGCGAATGTGTGTCTGTACATGGCCGGGGCAAAGGCAGCTCTTGGGGAACGCCGGGGGTTCCTCCTGCATCTGGCCGGTGCGGTCGCGGTCGCGGCGTTTCTGCTGGTGTACGGGACAGTCGGAAAGATCCCGGAAAGTCCGGGAACTCCTGGAGAAATCGTCCGGGTGGGGGTCGCCCAGGGGAATATCGACCAGACGGTCAAGTGGGACCCCGATCACCAGAAGGAGACGCTACGGATTTACAGGGCCATGACGAAGGAAGCTACGCAGAATGGCTCGGAGGTGGTCGTCTGGCCGGAGACTGCCGCCCCGTTCTTCTACGGATGGGAACCGGAGATGAGCGCCGTGGTGGATGCCGTGGCGGCGGAGAACCGGGTGCCGCTCATTTTCGGCGCCCCCTGGTTTGATCCTTCCGAGGGAGGCAGATACTACAACAGCGTGTTCCTCCTCGGGGCAAGAGGGATCGCGGAGGGGCGATACGACAAGAGACATCTCGTCCCGTTCGGGGAGTATATCCCCCTTCGCCGGCTGCTCTTTTTCCTCCAAAAGTTGACCGAGGGGGAGGAGGATTTCTCCGCGGGGAAGGGCCCCGCACTGTTTACCGTGCACGGGAACCCCGTAGGGGCCACCGTCTGTTACGAGGCGGTCTTCCCGGGGGTCGTCAGGGAGAGCGTCCGGGGGGGGGCAACGTGGCTGGTGAACGTCACCAACGATGCATGGTTCGGGGACACGGTTGCGCCCCATCAGCACCTGGCCATGGCGAGGATGCGGTCGGTGGAGTTCCGGAGGCCCCTGGTGCGCGCCGCGAACTCCGGAATAAGCGTGATCATCGACGAAAGAGGAGAGGTGTTGGCGAGGCTGGGTCTTTTCCAAAAAGGGATTATCGTAGCGAATATTCTGCCGCGCACGGAAGAGACGGTTTATGCAAAAATAGGTGATATATTCGCAATTTCCTGTACTATAATTACTATTTTATTTCTGATCATCCCCGGGAGAGGAACCCATGGCAACAGGAGTCCTGGCAGAAAAAGCCGCCTTGTTTGAGTCACGTTTCGACGATCTTCGGGGCTACCTTTGAAGTAGAACGGAAAAATGCCCGTCTGATCGAGCTCGAGGCGGAAACCGCGAAGGAAGGGTTGTGGGATTCCCCCGAAAAGGCGGAATCCCTCCTGAAGGAGCGCAAGGCTCTCGAGACGGTTCTCGCAAAATGGGGCGACATCTCGAAATCCCTGGAAGACCTTCGCGCGTACCTCGAGCTCTATGACGAGGAAGAAGATCCTTCCCTCGCCGCCGAGATCGAACAGCACGCAGAATCCCTGTCCGCGCGTCTCGACGAGTTGGAGATGGAGCGGATGCTAAGCGGGGAAAGCGACGACAGAAACGCCATCGTGACGATCCACGCAGGCGCCGGCGGGACGGAGTCCCAGGACTGGGCGGAGATGCTTTTCCGGATGTACACCCGGTTCGCCGACAGGGGCGGGTTCGACGTCGAGGTCGTCGAGCGGCAGGAGGGGGAGGAGGCCGGGATCAAGGGAGCCACCTTCCTCGTTTCGGGAGATCATCCGTACGGGTACCTGAAGGCGGAAAGCGGAGTGCACCGCCTCGTGCGAATTTCTCCCTTCGATGCGAACAAGAGGCGGCACACGTCGTTCGCGTCCGTCTTCGTATCCCCCGAGATCGACGAAGACGTCCAGATCCAGATCAACGAGTCGGACCTGAAAATAGACACTCTCCGGTCGAGCGGGGCGGGGGGCCAGCACGTCAACAAGGTCGAATCCGCGGTCCGGATCACCCACGAACCGACCGGGGTCGCGGTTCTGTGCCAGCAGGAGAGGTCGCAGCATAAGAACCGTGCCATGGCGATGAAGATTCTCCGGTCGAAACTGTACGAAATCGAAATGCGCCAGCGGGCGGAAAAGGTGGCGGAAGCGCACAAGTCGAAAAAGGAGATCGCCTGGGGGTCCCAGATCCGGTCTTACGTCCTTGCCCCCTACCGCATGGTGAAGGACCACCGGACGGGACACGAAACGGGGAACGTGGACGCCGTCCTCGACGGCGATCTCATCGCATTCATCCGGAAATATCTTCTTTCCGCGGGTGCGGAAGGCGAGCAGCGCTCCGCGTAGGCGGAGAACCGGCGAAAACGCAACGGAGGAGCTCTGCGTGACGGAAGAGTGGAACGACCTCGTCAGGGAACGGATGCGGAAAGCGGATGAAGTCCGGCGGCGCGGCGAAAACCCATACCCGAACGACCAGCGGGTGGGGTGGACGACGGCGGACGCGAAACGGGCCGTGGAAGGCAAGGAGGGGGAAGACCTGGCGAAGGAGGAGAACCGGGTCGACATCGCCGGCCGGGTCGTGGCCGCGCGGCATTTCGGAAAAGCCGCGTTCCTGGTGATCGCCGACCGGTCCGGAAAGCTGCAGGCATATCTTACGCAGGACAGGATCGGCGAGGAGGGGTACAACCGTTTCCGGGAGACGACGGACATCGGAGACATCGTCTGGGTGGAAGGACCTCTTTTTCACACCCGCACGGGGGAGTTGACCGTCCAGGCGGAGAAATTTCGCCTTCTCACCAAGTCCCTCAGGCCTCTTCCCGAAAAGTGGCACGGGCTCTCGGACGTGGAGACCCGCTACCGCCAACGGTACCTGGACCTGATCGTCAACGAAGGGGTGAGGGATGTCTTCCTGCGCCGCAGCCAGATCATCTCGTTTCTCAGGGACTTTCTGACATCGCGGGACTTCCTCGAGGTGGAGACCCCGATGATGCAGCCTGTGGCGGGCGGTGCGACCGCAAGGCCGTTCGTCACGCACCACAACACCCTGGACATGGACCTGTTCCTGCGGATCGCTCCCGAGCTGTATCTCAAGAGGCTACTCGTGGGGGGAGTGGAGCGGGTCTTTGAAATCAACAGGAACTTCCGGAACGAAGGGATCTCCACGCTGCACAACCCGGAATTCACGATGCTCGAGTTCTACCAGGCGTATGCAACCTACGAGGATTTCATGGACCTCACGGAGACCATGTTGTCCTCCCTCGCAGTCTCCCTCTTCGGAAAGACCGCCGTGAACGTCCAGGGGGAGACGATCGATTTCGCCCCCCCCTGGGACCGGATGACGGTCGCCGGTGCGGTCGCGAGGTTCGGCGAAGTTCCCGAGGAGCGGCTGTCCGACCCGGGATTCCTCCGGGAAATGGCCCGGGGGCTCGGGATGCCCGTGAAGGAAGACGTCCCGGCGGGCGCTCTTCTTACCGCCCTCTACGAGGAGGTCGCGGAGCCGAAGATCAAAGGGCCCGCCTTCGTTACGGAGTACCCCATCGAGGTGTCGCCCCTGTCCCGGGCGAGCGATTCCCGTCCGCACGTAGTGGACCGTTTCGAGCTGATCGTCCGGGGGAAGGAGATCGCCAACGCGTTTTCGGAGCTGAACGATCCCCTGGAGCAGAGGCGACGGTTCGAGGAGCAGCTCCGCGCCCGGGAGAGGGGGGACGAGGAGGCGCACGCGATGGACGAGGATTTCCTCCGCGCGCTCGAATATGGGATGCCCCCGGCGGCGGGAGAGGGAATCGGGATCGATCGCCTGGTGATGCTTTTCACCGACTCCCCCTCCATTCGGGACGTCATCCTCTTCCCGCAGCTCCGGAAGGAGGGATAGCGTCGGGTGGCCCTCCCGGTGGAATATTTCATCGGCCTGAAATATCTCCTGGCCAAGCGGAAGCAGACGTTCATATCCATCATCACCGTAATTTCGGTGTCGGGTGTTGCGGTCGGGGTGATGGCCCTCATCATCGTCCTTGCCGTAATGAGCGGTTTCGAGAAGGAACTGAAGAGCCGGATTCTCGGGGCAACTGCCCACGTGCACGTGACAAGCCTCGAGGGAAGCGTACCGGACCCCTTTGCCCTCGCCAGGCGTATCGGGACGATGGACGGTGTTACCGCGACGAGCCCGTACATATTCTCCCAGGTGATGATTTCCTCCGGAACGGGGTCGACGGGAGCGATCCTGCGCGGCGTGGATGTCGCAACCATCGGGAAGGTGACACGGCTCCCGCGGGACATTCGCGAGGGGAAGATCGAGGATCTCGGGAAGAAGACCGCAAAGGGCCTGCCAGGCGTAATCCTCGGGAAGGAGCTTGCCGCCAACCTGGGGGTTTCGCCGGGGCATATCGTGGAGATCATGGTCCCCGGGGGAAACGTCACTCCGATGGGAGCGTTCCCGGGCATCGCGAAGTTCCGCGTGGTGGGTCTTTCCGTCTCGGGGATGTACGAGTATGACTCCTCCTTCTCCTACGTGTCCCTGGAAGGGGCGAACAGGCTCATGGGGATGGCCGGGCGGGCCACGGGAGTCGAGGTGAAGGTCGACGACATCTATCAGGCGGGGCGGATCGCGACCCGGATCCGGGAGGAGCTCGGTTACCCCTATTGGGCAAAGGACTGGATGCAGAGCAACCGGAACCTCTTTTCGGCGCTGAAGCTCGAGAAGGTGGTCATGTTCATTATCCTCGTCCTGATCGTGATGGTTGCCGCCTTCAATATCATCAGCACGCTCATCATGGTCGTCATGGACAAGACGAAGGACATCGCCGTGCTGATGACCCTTGGCGCTTCGCGCAAGATGATCCGCAAGATCTTCGCCCTCGAGGGGCTCCTGATCGGAGTGGCAGGAACCTTCGCGGGAACGATCCTGGGAAGCTTTCTCTGCTACCTCCTCCGGCGATATCAGTTCATCCGGTTGCCGAGCGACGTGTACTACATCTCCACTCTGCCGGTAGCCCTTTCCCCGGAAATCCTGATTCTGGTCGGAGTGAGCTCCATCCTGATCTGTTTCCTTGCAACCCTGTACCCGTCACGGCAGGCGTCCCTCGTCGACCCCGCAGAGGCGATCCGGTATGAATAGCACCGGGTTCCTGCGCGTCGAAAACCTTCATAAGGAATTTCCGAAAAGGGGCGGCCCGGTGGAGGTGCTCAAAGGGATCACCTTTACGCTGGACCGGGGAGAGATGCTCGGAGTGGTCGGGGTATCGGGTGCCGGCAAGACGACCCTCCTTCAGATCGTGGGAACGCTGGACCGGGCGACCTCGGGAAGCGTCTTCTACGACGGGCGGGACGTAACGTCGATGCCCGAAGGGATGCTTGCCGAGTTCCGGAACCGGAACGTGGGTTTCGTTTTCCAGTTCCATCACCTGCTGTCGGAGTTCGACGCACGGGAGAATGTGATGCTCCCCTGCCTGATCGCCGGGATGGCCCGGGACATGGCCATGAAGAGAGCGGAGGACCTGCTCTCGGAGGTGGGACTTTCCGAAAGGTTCACCCATCGGGTCGGGGAGCTTTCCGGAGGAGAACTCCAGAGGGTGGCCATCTGCAGGGCGTTGGTGATGGGCCCTGAAATCCTCCTGGCCGACGAGCCCACCGGGAACCTGGACAAGGAGACCGCAAGGGGCGTGGCGCAACTTCTGGGGGATCTGAACCGGAAAAAAGGGCTTTCCCTGGTGATCGTCACGCACAACGAAGAGCTGGCCGGAAGAATGCACCGGGTTCTGAAGATCGACGACGGGATCGTGCGGTGATCGCCGGCCGGGCAACCGCCACGGCCGTCGCGGCCATTCTGGCGATCGTGGTAATCCTTCCCCCGCCAGCCGGTTCCGCCGATTTTCCCGTCCTGGAGGTTCGGGTGGAAGGGGCGAGCCGGGTGGGGTCCGACGCCATCTTCCGGGTCATGAAGTCCCGCGTGGGCGAGGAGTTCGACCCTGCAAAGATCCGGGATGACGTCAAGGCTGTCTACCTCATGGGGTATTTCTCCGACGTGAAAATCGACGCGGAGGAGGTTCCCGGCGGTCTGCGGCTGGTTGTGCTCGTCACCGAGAAGCCGATTATCTCCTCGATCGACATTGAAGGGAACGAGGAGATGGAGACCGCCAACCTCAACGAGGCGCTCACGATCAAGGAACGGACCCTTTTCCAGGAGGAGAAGGTCAAGGAATCGGCGCGCAGAATACGCGAAATCTACCATAACGGCGGGTTTTTGGACGCGACCGTCGAATCGTCCTTCAAGGAGGAGGTGGACGGCTCCATCCGCGTATCTTTTCGCGTCTCGGAGGGGGAAAAGCTCAAGATCGAGGAGATCCGCATCACCGGGAACCGGTATCTCGAGGAGAAGATAATCCTGGAAGGGATGGAGACGAGCAAAAAGGGCTTCTTCTCTTTCATTACCGACTCGGGAACGTTCAAGAAAGATGTGCTCGAGAACGATGTCCGGCGGATCGAGGCGCTGTACCATGACACCGGTTTTCTGGAATCCAAGATATCCGATCCCAGGATCGATAGGGGGCCCAAGGGACTGCTGGTGACGATCCACGTGTTCGAGGGCCTGCAATTCCGCGTGGGGGAGGTAAGCTTCTCCGGGGAATCAGGACTGTCCGAGAAGAACCAGCGAAAGGCTGTGAAGCTTACGAGCGGCGACGTGTTCAACCGGGGAACCCTTCTCTCGGACGTCCTGTCTCTGACCACGGCCATGAACGACAAGGGGTACGCCCTCGCGCTCGTCTCTCCGCGCGTGACAAAGCGAACGGAATATCCCCTCGCGGACGTGACGTACAATGCGGAAAAGGGAAACAAGTTCCGGTTCGGAAAAGTGGAGATTGTCGGAAACACCAAGACGATCGACCGTGTGATCCGCCGCAGCCTCGACGTGTCCGACGGCAGGACGTACACCTCCACGGGGCTCAAGAAGAGCAAGGCGAACCTCACTCGCAGCGGCTACTTCAAGGATGTCAAGATCAGCACGAAGCCCTCGGATATTCCGCAGGAAATGGACGTCAAGGTGGAGGTCCAGGAGGGTCCGACCGGAACCTTGTCGGGCGGGTTGGGGTTCAGTTCCGTGGACTCGATCTTCGGTGTGGTCCAGCTTTCCGAGAACAACCTCTTGGGGAGGGGATGGAAGGCCTCCCTCAATGCCCAGGTCGGGACCCGGAGGGCGGTGTTCAGCCTGGACTTCCGGGACCCCTATTTTCTCGATTCCGACTTCAGCCTCCTTCTGAATGCCTACAATACGGATACGGAGTACACCGATTTCGATCGGAAGGCTACGGGGGGCAAGATCGGCTTCGGGTACTCGTTCACCAGGAACACGTCCGGCAGCATGTCATTCCGGCTCGACAAAGAGGAGATCACCGACGCGGGCAATGCCGTTTCTCCGATCCTGCGGGAGGAGTTCGACAAGGGGATACAGAATGTACGGAGTGTCATCTTTCACCTCGGCCGGAACACCACGGACAGGCATATCGACCCGTCGCGCGGGACCGTGCAGTCCGCAACAGTGGAATACGCAGGAGACTTCCTGGGCGGCGACGTGGATTTTGTGAAATACTTCCTCAACAAGAAAGCGTACTTCCCGGTGTACGGGCAGACCGTCCTTTCCGGGAACCTTCTGTGGGGGCACGTGGTCAGCACGGAGGGGGGGACGGTGTCGCTCTTCGAACGGTTCTTTCTGGGGGGCCCCTACACCATCCGGGGGTTCGAGGCACGGACCATCTCTCCGGTGGACCCGAACACCGGAGAACGGATCGGCGGGAACAAGGAACTGGTGATGAACGTGGAATTACTCTTTCCCCTGTTCGGGGAGTTCGGGTTCAAGGGAGTCCTGTTTTTCGACATGGGCAACACCTGGGGGCAGGATGAATGGCCGTGGGAGATGAATCCGTGGAACGGACCTTCCTTCCGATATGGCGCAGGGTTCGGTCTCCGCTGGTACTCTCCGATGGGGCCGCTCCGTTTCGAGTGGGGGTGGAACTTGAATCCTGAGCCCGGGGAGGACAAGCTGGTTATGGAATTTACGATCGGGACGGCATTCTAATCAGGAGGTTGGGAGATGCGAAGGAAGATAGCGTGGATACTTGCGGCGGCGGTCGCGGCGACCGTAATGACCGCGGGACCGGCACGGGCCGAGGGGATCAAGGTGGCTGTGATCGACGTCAACAAGGTTCTGAACGAATCCGATGCCGGCAAGACCGCAAGAAAGAAGATGGAAGGCCGGTACGAGGAGCTCAAGAAGAAGATCGAGTCGGTGAATGAGGAAGCGCGGAAGATGAAGGAGGATCTGGACAAGCAGAAGATCCTTCTGGGAAAGGAAAAGCTGGCGGCAAAGGAGGAGGCCCTCAAGGCGAAGGTTGGCGAACTTCGCGAGCTCACCAAGGAGGCGGAAAAAGAGATGCAGAACCGGCAAGGCGAACTCACCCGTGATGTTCTCAAGATCATCGAGGTGCAGGTGGACAAGATCGTACAGGAAGAGAAGATCGATCTGGTGCTGGAAAGGGGCGGCGGGGTCGTCCATTTCAACCCGTCCCTGGACATCACCGACAAGGTGCTTTCCCTGGTGAACAAGGAGAAGCCCGGTGGGAAGTGAGTTCCTCCTTTCCGACCTCGCGGCCCGCATCGGGGTTCGGGTGGTCGGCGGGGAAGGGGAGGATGCCGTCGTTTCCGGTGTCGCCCCGATCGAGGAGGCGGGCCCTGGCCAGGTGACGTTTCTTGCCAATCGGAAGTATGCCCGTTTTGCCAGGGATTCGAACGCCTCGGGAATCATCGCAAGGGAGGCGGTGCCCGGAGCGCATACGGCGTTTCTTATTTCCGACAATCCCTACCTTGCCTTTGCGTGCGTCGTCGAGATATTTCACCCGCCGGCCCGTTTCACGCCGGGGATATCGGACAAGGCGGCCGTGGACCCTTCCGCCCACCTGGGAAAGGACGTGACCGTCTCGCCTTGTGTGGTCATCGAGGAAGGCGCCGAGGTGGGAGACCGCACCGTCCTGTTCCCCGGTGTCTACGTGGGAAAAGGGGTTAGCATCGGCTCCGACTGCCTTGCCTACCCGAACGTCGTTATGTACCACGGCGTAAAAGTGGGTTCCCGGGTGATCCTGCATGCGGGGTGCGTCATCGGGAGCGACGGATTCGGTTTCGCACCGACGCCGGAAGGGTTCCGGAAGATCCCCCAGGTGGGAACGGTCGAGATCGAGGACGATGTGGAGATCGGAGCGAACACCACCATCGACAGGGCGACGCTCGGCGTTACCCGCGTCTGCCGGGGGGCGAAGCTGGACAACCTCATCCAGGTTGCCCACAACGTGGTCATCGGGGGGAACACGGTGATCGCCGCGCAGGCCGGGATCTCCGGGAGTACGCGGATCGGCAGTCGCGTCATGATCGGCGGGCAGGCGGGGCTCGCCGGCCACCTCGAAGTGGAGGACGGCATCATGCTGGGGGCGAAGTGCGGTGTTCCCGACTCGTTGCGCGCCTCGGATTCCCGGGTCTGGTCGGGAATCCCCGTGATGCCGCACCCCACATGGCTCCGGAATGCGTTATTGCTGCCGAAGCTGCCGGAACTCTTTCGTCGCGTGAAGCGACTCGAGGAAGGTAAAAACCAGAAGGGGGAAACGTAACATGTTCGATGCACAGGAGATCATGAAGATTCTACCCCACCGATTTCCCTTTTTTCTCTTGGACCGCATCGTGGAATGGGATCCGGGTAAGCGCATTGTCGGACTCAAGAACGTCACCATCAACGAGCCCTTCTTCATGGGGCACTTCCCCGGCTACCCCATCATGCCCGGCGTGCTCATCGTCGAGGCGTTGGCCCAGGCGGGCGGATTTCTGGCTCTCAAGGCCATGGGCAACGAGGGATATATGGCCTTCTTCGCCGGCATCGACAATTGCAAATTCCGCCGGCCCGTTGTCCCGGGCGACCAGCTTCGGCTCGAGTGCGCCGTCATCGGTCACAAGGGGCTGGTCTGGAAAGTGCACGGAGAGGCCACGGTGGACGGCGTCATCGCCGTGAAGGCCGACCTGACGGCATCGCTGGTGGCACGGGGGAACGAAGGGAGCGGCGAAGGAGCGAAGCGATGATTCATCCGACGGCAATCATCGATCCCGGGGCTTCCCTCGGGGAAGGAGTGGAGGTCGGCGCATACGCCGTGGTCGGGCCCCAGGTGACGCTGGGCGACGGGTGCAGGATCGGAGCGCACGCGATCATCGAATCCCACTCCAGGATCGGGAAGGGCACGCGCGTGTTCTCCTTCGCGTCGGTCGGTGCCCCGCCCCAGGACCTGAAGTTCCAGGAGGAGGAGACCTGGGTGGAGATCGGTGAGGGGTGCATCATCCGGGAGTACGTCACGGTGAACCGGGGAACCGTCGGTGGGGGAGGGACGACGCGCGTCGGAAACAACGTGCTCCTCATGGCCTACTGCCATATCGCCCACGACTGCAGCATCGGTGACCGCGCGATCATGGCCAATACTTCGACGTTGGCAGGGCACGTCGACATAGGGACGGGAGCGATCATCGGAGGCCTGGTGGGGATCCATCAATTCGTCCGCATCGGTTCCTATGCGATCGTAGGGGCGATGTCCGGCATTCCTCTCGACATCCCGCCCTACGTGACGGCGGTCGTCACCCGCGCCCAGAAGGGAAGCGGGTTGTATGGACTGAACCTCATCGGGTTGAAAAGGAACCGGTTTTCGAAGGAGACGATCGCGGAACTCAAGAAGGCATACCGGATCCTGTTCCGCTCGGGCCTGCCCAGGGGGGAGGCACTCAGCCGGGCGGAGGCGGAGACGGCGCCTCTTCCCGAGGTCCTGCATCTTCTGGATTTCATCAGGACCAGCAAGAGGGGAGTGCAAAGGTAGGGCATGCTCCGGGTTGGCGTCATCGGCGTCGGATACCTCGGGAGGCTGCACGCCCAGAAGATGGCGTCGTTTCACGACGTCGCTTTTGTCGGGGTCTACGACGCCGATCGCGAACGGGGGAAAGCGGTCGCGGAGGAGTTCGGAACATCCTTCCGTGGGAAAGTCCGGGAACTGCTGCGAGAGATCGACGCGGTCTCCATCGCGGTGCCCACCACCGCCCATTACCGGGTGGCCAGGGAGGCAATGAAGGCGGGCGTACACGTCCTTCTCGAGAAACCGATCGCGGCGACCCTCCGGGAGGGGCGAGCCCTGGTGAGGGAGGCCGAAGCACGCCGCCTCGTATTCCAGATCGGGCACCTGGAGAGGTTCAACTCCGCGGTTCTCTCCGCCGCATCCGTTTTGAAGGAACCGAGGTTCATCGAATGTCACCGGCTCGGGATGTTCGGGGGGCGGGGAACGGACGTGGACGTGGTGCTCGACCTGATGATCCACGACATCGATCTCATCCTTTCATTCGTCCGGGCGCCCGTTGTCCGGATCAGCGCCGTCGGAGTACCGGTGATCTCCCGGAACGTCGACATCGCGAACGCAAGGCTTACCTTCGCCAACGGATGCGTGGCCAACGTCACGGCGAGCAGGGTATCCATGCGCAAGCAGCGCAAGATCCGGATCTTCCAGGAAGATGCCTACGTGTCGATGGATTTCGTCGAGCACAATATCCAGGTTTACCGAAGAATCTTTCCGCAGGGGGCGGGAGGGCTGCCGGAAATCACCGGGGAAGTGCTCGAAACGGAAAAGGGGGACGCCCTGCGGGACGAGATCCGTTCCTTCGTCGAGTGTGCGAAGACCGGAGCCGCCCCTCGCGTATCAGGGGCGGACGGGCTCGCGGCGCTCGAGGTCGCCTTTCGCATCCGTCGGAATATGAGGCGCCGTTGACGCCACCTGCAAAGACCCTGTTCATCCTGTGCGGAGAACCTTCCGGGGAGACGTACGCGGTGCGGGTCGCCCGCGCATTCCGGAGGAGGTTTCCCGGTGTCCCGATGGAGGGGATCGGGAGCAATCGACTGGCGGGGGAGGGAGTCAGGCTCCTCCTGGATTACGCAGAAATCTCCGTGGTCGGGATGACCGAGGTGGTAAGCCATCTGCCGGCGATTGCAAGAGCGTTGCGGTTGGCAGTTCGCAGGGTGACCGGCCCCGACGTCGGGGCGCTCCTCCTCGTCGACTTTCCCGAGTTCAATTTCCTGGTGGGGAAGAAAGCGAACGCCAGGGGAATCCCCGTGATCTATTACATTCCCCCGCAGCTTTGGGCGTGGAGGGCGGGCCGGGCCCGGGAACTCGCCCGGTTCACAAAGGGCGTGGTGGTTCCCTTTCCCTTCGAAGAACCGATTCTGAAGGAGCAGGGAGTGAACGTTCTGTTCGCCGGTCATCCCCTTCTTGACGAGCTTCGACCCTACCTCGACGCCCCTGCGGATCCGGGAAGGTTCGGACTCCCGGAAGGGAAGAGGGTCGTGGGGCTTTTGCCCGGGAGCCGGAAGGGGGAGATACGAAGGCATTTCCCGTTGATGGTCGAGGCGGCGCGGAAAATCGCGGACCGCTTCATGGACGTCCATTTTGCCGTCCCGCTCGCAGGACCGGGATTTCGCGGGGAGATTATGGACGGGTTGACGGGGAGCGGGATACCTCTGACAATAGTGGAAAACGAGCGGTTCCTGATGTTCCGGGGGATGAAGACCGCTCTTTCCGCTTCCGGGACGGCGACACTCGAACTGGCGTTGTTGGGCGTTCCTGCCGTGATCGTCTACCGTACGTCTGCGACGACCTACCGGATCGGCAAGAGACTGGCCCGGGTCCCGTACATCGGTCTGCCCAACATCGTGGCGGGAAGGAAGTTTTTACCGGAACTGATCCAGGACGAATGCAGCCCCGGGACGATGGCACGGGAGATCGGGGACCTTTTGGCCGACGACGGGAGGCGGGAGGAACTGGCGGGAACGTGCCGGGGACTGCGGGGGGTCCTGTCCGGGGCGGGTCCATCGGAGGCGGTGGTGGAGATGCTTGCGCAGGAGGCAGGTGGGGCATGGGCGTAACGGTCTACCGGCGCATGCTCGCGTATGTCCGTCCCTACAGGTTGCGGCTCCTGCTCGCGATGCTGTTCATGATCGTCGTCTCCTCCTTCCGGGGCGCGATCGCCTTTCTCGTCAAGCCCGCACTGGACGACATCTTCATCAACAAGGACACCACCCGGCTTGCCATCATTCCCGTGCTCATCCTCGGGGTCTACCTGATCAGAGGTGTCTGCGAGTTCGCACAGAGCTATCTGATGAGGGGTGTCGGCCAGCGGGTAATCCGGGACATCCGGGACCACCTCTACCGCCACATGCAGTCCCTCTCCCTCTCGTTCTACATGAAGCATCCCACCGGCGTGCTGATGTCCCGCGTGACGAACGATGTCGGGCTCATGCAGGGAGCCGTGACGGAAGCGGTCACGAGCCTCATCAAGGACGTCTTTACCGCGCTCTTCCTTGTGGGGGTCATTTTTTACCGAGACTGGAAGCTGGCTCTGGTTGGCCTTGTGGCGTTTCCGCTCGCCATCTGGCCCATCGCCCGGTTCGGGCAGAAGCTCCGGCGGACGAGCATCCGGACACAGGAGGTTACCGGGGGGCTTACTTCCCACCTGCAGGAAACGATAAGCGGCGCAAAGCTCGTAAAGTCCTTCGGCGCCGAGGAGTACGAGGTGGACCGGTTCGCGACCCGAAACGCCAAGCTCTTCCGCCTGAGCATGAAGGTGGTGAAGGTCCAGGCGATGACATCCCCCCTTTCGGAGATGTTCGCGGGGGTGGGCGCCGCCGCGGTCATCTTCTACGGCGGGTACAGCGTCGTGAACGGCCAGAGCACCCCCGGGAACTTCTTTTCCTTCATGGCCGCCCTCTTCATGCTCTACGAGCCTATCAAAAGCCTCTCCCGGATCAACAACGTGATCCAGCAGGGAATCGCCGCCGCCGGTCGCGTGTTCGAAGTCCTCGACACGCTTCCCGATGTCGAGGAAAGAAAAGATGCGCTTTCCCTGGAGGGAATCGAACACGGGGTCGAGTTCGACCATGTGGATTTCCGGTATTCCGAGGAAGGGGAGAACGTCCTGAAGGACATCACCTTTCGGGTTTCTCCCGGCACGCTGGTGGCCATCGTGGGCTCGAGCGGGGCGGGCAAGACCACGCTGGTGGACCTGCTTCCCCGGTTCTACGACCCGCAGCGCGGGACGATCCGGATCGACGGTACGGATATCCGGGACGTATCCCTTTCCTCGTTACGTTCCCTGATCGGGATCGTCAGCCAGCATACGATCCTGTTCAACGACACGTTGAGAAACAACATCGCCTACGGGATGCCGGGTGCCTCGATGGAGAGGATCGAGGAGGCGGCGCGCAGGGCGAACGCACATCCCTTCATCATCCGGATGCCGGAAGGGTACCAGACAGTCATCGGCGAACAGGGACTGAAGTTGTCGGGAGGGGAAAGGCAGCGAGTCGCCATTGCCAGGGCGATCCTCAAGGACGCCCCGATCCTGATCCTGGACGAGGCCACATCGGCACTCGACACCGAGTCGGAAAGCGTTGTCCAGGAGGCACTCGAGCAACTTATGCTCGGGAGGACCACCTTTGTGATCGCCCACAGGCTCTCCACGGTCCGAAACGCCGACACGATCCTGGTGGTCGAAGAGGGGCGAATCGTCGAGAGCGGAGCGCATGAGGAGCTGCTGGCGGGCGAGACGCGGTACCGCTCGTTCTACCTGAAACAGTTCGAGGAGAGAAAGTCCGGTGCGGAAGTCCGGCCCGGCACCGCCTGAAGGGAAGGGGAAGGGGTTCTCCCCGGGCAGCCAGGCCCACCTCCTGTACAACCTGGCCCTCAAGGGCGCCCTGATCCTTGCGGCCCCCGCGTGGATCCCCTGGATGGCCCTCTCCGGGAAACGGAGGAAAAATTTTCCGGACCGCCTCGGGAGACGCCTCGGCCGCATTCCCCTCCCGGCGAAATCGCATCGGGTCTGGATCCATGCGGTCTCTGTGGGGGAAACCCTCTCGGCGGTCCCTCTCGTCCGCGCTCTCAGGGAACGGCATCCCTCGGCGGAGCTCTTCTTCTCCACGGTGACGCTGACCGGGCAGGAGGTTGCCAGGAAAGCGCTTGGCGGCCAGGTCGAGGCGACGTTCTTCTTCCCTTTCGACCTTCCCGGCGTATCGGGGAAATTCCTCGACAGGGTCGGGCCGGACGTCGTTGCGATCCTGGAAACGGAGATATGGCCGAATTTCATGGGGGAGTGTGCGAGGAGAACGATTCCCGTGGTCATCCTGAACGGGAGGATCTCGGAACGTTCCTTTCGGGGGTACGGCCGAGTGCGGTCCTTCATCGCGAGAGTCCTCACCTGTGTGACCGCAGTCGCCATGCAGACGGAGGAGGACGCCCGGCGGATCGTCGCCCTCGGTGCCGATCCGGAGAAGGTTTCGGTCACCGGGAACATGAAGTTCGACGTGACCCATTCTCCGGAAGCCGTGACACCTTTTCTGTCCTGGATGCGGAACGAGAAGGAAGGGGGCGGCGCGTGGTTCGTCGCCGGGTCGACCCACGAGGGAGAAGAGGAGGCGGTCCTGTCTGCGTTCGGCGAGGCACGGTCGGTCAACCGTTCGGTCCGCCTCCTGCTCGCCCCGCGGCACCCCGAGCGGTTCGAGGGCGTAGAGGCGTTGTGCCGCCGGAGGGGGTGGGAGGTCTTGAAACGGACACAAATCTCCGGGGAACGGGGAGAACGTTCCTCCCCGATCGTCCTCCTTAATACCGTCGGGGACCTTCTGTCCGCGTATGCCGCGGCGGACATCGCTTTCGTGGGAGGAAGCCTCGTGCCGAAAGGGGGACACAACATCCTCGAGCCCGCCCTGTTCGGGGTTCCGACCATCACGGGCCCCCATATGGATAATTTTCGGGAGATCACCGGGATATTCACCCGGGGGGAGGCGGTCATGACGGTGCGGGACGGGGCCGGGCTCTCCCGGAGGGTTTCGGAGTGGGCGGCCGACCCATCCCCTTTCCAGGAGATGGGTACGCGTGCCAGGAGTCTTCTGGGAAAGCTCCGTGGGGCCACCGAAAAGAACGCCGATTTGGTCATGCGCGAGCTCTCACGGCGCATCGGGGAAACGCCGTGATCGGGCCGGTCGCGCGGTGCAGGAGAACCCTTTACGGGGCGGGGGTCCTCCGGTCTTCTTCCCTCCCCCGTCCTGTGGTGAGCGTCGGGAACCTGACCGCGGGAGGCTCGGGAAAGACTCCCCACGTGCAGTTCCTCGCGGGATGGCTTTCCGAAAATGGCGTACGGGTCGCAATCCTCAGTCGAGGCTACGGCCGGAAAACCCGGGGCGTCCTGTGGGCGTCACGGGGGCAGGGGGCAGGGACGGCAGGCGCCCGGGAGGACGCCGAAGCGGACCGGGTAGGGGACGAGCCCGCCTTCCTCGCGTCGACCCTCCCCGGCGTCCCTGTGCTCGTCGGGGAATCCCGGTTTGCCGCGGGAACGGAATGCCTCCGGAGCCTCGAGGTCGATGCGTTCCTCCTCGATGACGGGTACCAGCACCTTTCCCTGCGGCGGGATATGGACATTCTTCTGGTCGACGCTGTCCGGGGGCTGGGGAACCGCCGGACCCTGCCGTTCGGGCCGCTACGGGAACCGACGGATCACGCCCGCTTCGCGGACGCCCTGGTCGTCACCCGGTGCGAAAACCTCGAACACGGCAGGGCGACGTTTACGGCCGTCCCGTTTCCGCCGGGGAGGCCCGTGGCCTTCACCCGGATCCATCCCTTCGCCCTTGTCGACAGGGGCGGGGAGGAAAGTCCGCTTCCCCCGGGAGGAAAGGAGGTGGTCGCTTTTTCAGGGATCGCGCAAAATGACCAGTTCGAAAATGCCCTTCGCGCATCCGGCTTTGTCGTGCGCAGGTTCCTCGGATTCCGGGACCACCACCCGTACCGGTCGGACGATCTCGAAAGGATCCGTGCCTTAGCAGACGGCCTGCCCGTCGTCACCACCGAAAAAGACATGGTCCGGCTTCCGGATGATGTTCCGTTCCCGCTGGCGGCGCTGCGCGTGAGGGTGGAATTCCTGTCCGGGTGGGAAAACCTGTCCCGTCTTGTATTGGAACGGATCGGGCGGCGGGAGGGACGATGAGGGACAAGGCATACCGGGCCGCGTTACGGCTGATGGAGGCAGTCCCGCTGCGGATCCGGGCCGCCCTGTTCGAACTGGTGATGCTGGTGGTCTGGGCGACGGACGCGAAGCACCGTAAGATCGGGCGGATCAACCTGCGGATCGCCTTCCCCGAAATGGGGGACCGGGAAGCGGCCCGGATCGTCAGGATCTGCTACATGAGGATGGGGACCGCGGCGGCCGAGTTCGTCCACATTCCGAAGATGGGAAGGAAATACATTGAAGCTCACATTCGCGTCGAGGGGATCGAATACGTCCGGCAAAGCGAACAGGAGCTGGGCCTGGGCGTGCTCGCGATGACAGGGCACTTCGGGAACTGGGAAATCGGCTCGCATGCGTACGGAACGGTTATTGCCCCCGCGGCATTCATCGTGCGGCCCGTTGCGGATTCGGTTTGGGACCGGATCGTCACGGAGCGGCGGGAATGGGCCGGGAACCGGGTGATCCGGAAATTCGACTCCGCGAAGGAAGTGATGCGGGAGATCCGCCGCGGGACGATGGTCGGAATCCTGATCGATCAGAATGTGGACCGGCACAAGGGAGTACTTGTCGACTTATTCACGAAGAAGGCGTACACGACCGACGGGATCGCCCGGATGGCCCTCGCGCTTCGCACGAACATCCACCCGGTGTTTATCTTCCGGCATCCGGAGAAAAAGTTCCACCACACCCTGAGGTTCGGGCCGGCGATCCCGATGGACCCGAATGCGCCACGGGAGGAGGAGGTTCTCCGCCTTACGCGCCGCTGCAACGAGGAGCTGGAGAAAGTGATCCGGGAAGATCCCACGCAGTGGCTCTGGTTTCACAGGAGGTGGAAGACGAGGCCGCCCGGAGAGCCGGACCTGTACCGGGAGGCCCGATGAAAGGGATCGTTTTCCTCGACCGGGACGGCACACTGATCGAGGAGACGGGGTATCTGTCCGACCCGCGAAAAGTGAAGGAGATCCCGGGAGCGGCGGAATCCCTCCTTCGCCTCTCCCGGAAAGGGTTCGCCCTCGCGGTCGTCTCCAACCAGGCGGGCCTCGCCAGGGGGAAATTCGGGGAAGAGCAAAGAGAAGCGGTGCACCGGGCGTTCGTCGAACTTTTCCGCGCGAAGGGGGTCGAGTTTGATGCCGTCGAGTTCTGCCCCCACCATCCGGAAGGGGTTGTGGAGAAGTACCGGGCGGCATGCGACTGCAGAAAACCGTCACCCGGAATGGCGGTAAAGGTCCTGGCGCGCCTGGGAAAACCGGCCTCGTATACGATGTGGATCGTCGGTGATAAAATGTCCGATATCCTGATGGGACGCAATCTGCAGGCAAAAACCGTACTCGTGGCAACGGGATACGGGGAATCGGAACGGTTGGAAGGGGAGCGGCTGGGAATCAGGCCGGACGTGTTCCTCCCCAGCATCCGGGAGGCGGCGGAGTGGATCCTGTCGGAAGGAAAGTAGGGTGAACCGGCAGAATTTCCGGAATAGCAGAACCGGGCTGTCCTGTTTTCTGGTCGCCTCCGCACTGCTTCTGGTCTTCGCGACCGGTTGTTACCGCGGGGCGCGTGCTCCCGGACAGGAAAGTACGCCGCCGGCCGTGACAAATGGTGCGTCGGAAAACGGGGAGAAGCGGGCGGAAGGGGTCTCCTCCTCCCTTCCTCCACCGGAAAAGCAGGCATCCTCCGGGAGAACTTCTCCCGCTGTTGCGGCGGAATCGGCACCGGTTACGGGTCCGGGAGATTTTCCGGCGGATTCCCCCCCGGATTCCTCTCCCGCATCCACCGTGCCGACACCCCCTGACCCGGAGAAAGAGAAGACCGCGGCGGTGGCGAGGCCGGGGGAGAAGGGGACCGACGAGGAGATTTCCGGGGAAGAGAAAACCGGAGACGACGCGCCGCCGCAGACGGAGCCGTCCTCTCCCCCGCCTTCCGCTCCACCTCCCACACCGTCTGCCTCGGACGCGGAGAGAGGCGGGGATGTTGTCGTGCTCCCTGAGGAGAGGACCTATCCCCTGGACGGTCCGCCCTGGGCGAGAGAGAAGGAAGTACTTGCCTACAAAGTGGAGTTTTTGGGAATTACGATGGGGTACGCCCGGTTCTCTTTCCTGGGAAAGGTGCTCCTGTCCGGAAGGGAGGTGTATCATCTCAGGGTGCGCGCGTGGACCTCGGACATGCTCTCGTTGATCTACCCGATCGACGACACGATCGACTATTATCTGGACGTGCAGACGATGGTGCCCCTTCGCCAGGAGTTCACGCGAAGCCGGAAAGAGGACGACGTGGCCATCTACGACCAGGAAAACGGGACGATCGTCTACCGGTACCGGAAGGACGGGAAGGTCCGGAAGAAAGTCGACGTCTTGCCGAACGTGTACGATCCCGTCTCGGCGGCGTACTACTTCCGAACCCGGGACCTGGAGACAGAAGAGAAGGAGTTGTCGATGTACGCGGGGCGGAAGCTGTGGGAGATATCCGCCAGCGCCGTGGGATTCGAACGGATACAGACGGACCGCGGAGAGTTCGACACGATCATCGTCCAACCCTTGCTCCGAAGGGATGGGAAGCTCGATGAGGGGAGGAAGATGCGGATGTGGATGACGAAAGACGAACGCCACGTTCCCGTCCGGCTGTACGCGAAGTTCAAGAAGATACGAACCTGGACGCTGGTGGGGGAACTTTTGCCCGACCGGGAAGGGGGATAGAAAATGGACGAGGAACTGCTCGAGATCCTGGCTTGCCCGAAATGCAAGGGCGGCTTGCGGTTGACCCCGGAGGAGTCCGAGCTCCGGTGCGAGGCGTGCCGTCTGAGCTACCGGATCGACGACGGGATTCCCATTCTTCTCATCGACGAAGCGACGCCGTATGAATGACGGCGGATTCATCGCCCGGGCCTTCGACTACATCGGGCGGTTCCCCTCCTGCAGACTCCTGGTCGTCGGGGATATCATGCTGGACGAGTACGTCTGGGGGAACGTGAAGAGGATATCCCCGGAGGCTCCGGTGCCGGTGATCGCCGTCACGAGGGACACGAAAGGCCTCGGAGGGGCAGCCAATGTGGCGCTCAATATCTCCTGCCTGGGCGCGGGGGTTACGGTCGCCGGCCTCGTGGGAGCCGACCCGGCGGGCCGTGAGATCGCACGGTTGCTGCGGAAACGGGGAATCGGCGTGGCGGGCCTCGTTGTCGACCCGGATCGGTCCACGACGGTGAAGACACGCGTGATCGCCCATCAGCAGCAGGTGGTCCGCGTCGACAGGGAGAATCATGAACCCCCGACCGAAAGGGCACGAGAGGCGCTCAAGAAACGTGTTCTCACGGCGCTTAGCGGAGCGGACGGCGTGGTCCTGTCCGACTACCGGAAGGGGGTCCTTTCCCGCGAGCTCGTGGAGGAGGTGGCCGCCGCGGCGAGGAAGAAGGGGGTGTTCGTTGCGGTGGATCCGAAGCAGACCGATTTCGCCTTCTACCGGGGATGCACCCTGATCACCCCCAACATGGCGGAGGCCGAGGCGGCGCTCGGAGGCCGGGAGCTTACGGGAGACCTGGACATTTGGGAAGGGGGGAAGGCGATCCTGCGGAAGACGGGGGCGAGCGCGATTCTCCTCACCCGCGGGGAGGAGGGGATGAGCCTGGTGGAACGCGGTCGCCGGCCCTTCTTTCACATCCCGGCGCAGGGACGCCAGGTGTTCGATGTGACCGGCGCCGGGGACACCGTGATCGGGACCCTCGCGACGGGATTGGGGGTGGGAGCGCCACTACGGGACGCCGCCCTCCTCGCGAACGTGGCCGCGGGGGTCGTCGTGGGCGAGGTGGGGACCGCACCCATCACCGTGGAAAAGCTGACACGAGCATTGCGGCTGCAGGAGAGGGAGCGCGAGGTCGCCCACGAGGAAAAGACCGGAACGCCGCGTGCCCGGAAAAGGACATTCTCCCCCCGATGAGCCGCAGAAAAATCCCATCGCCGGCCGGGCTGCTGTTTTCCGTGATCTACCGGAAAGAGGAAGATTTTGAAAAGACCCTCCGGACGATCTCCGACCGGGTCGGGAAAATAGGATACGCGAGCGGTCCGTTTCCCTTCGACCGGACCGATTACTACGCAAAGGAGATGGGGGCCCCGCTGTTCCGACGGTTCCTCCTGGTGGCCGATGTCGTGTGCCGGGATGCGCTGGTGCAGGCGAAGATTGCCTCCGAGTCGATCGAAGACGAATTCCGGGAAAACGGAAACCGGACCGTGAACATCGACCCGGGGCTGCTTTCGGAAGAGAGCTTCGTACTTGCTACGGGAAAACCGTACAGCCACCGGATCTACCTGCGCGACGGGGTGTTCGCGGACCTGACGCTCGTTTTCGAAAAGGAGGAGTACAGGCCGCTGCCGTGGACGTATCCCGATTTGGCGTCGCCCGAGATCCGCACCTTCCTCACGATGTTGCGGACGTTCGTCCGGAAAGAGATCAATCGGGGACAGAGAGGAGATTCCTGCCGATGTGGATGAGCATGACCGGTTACGGACGGGGTGACCATCACGACGGAGACGGTTCGGTGACCGCGGAGATCCGGTCCGTCAATCACCGGTTTCTGGACATTCACGTACGTTGCCCCGCGAAATTTCTGTCGTGGGAAATGCGTGTACGGTCGATGGTCCGGAAAACGATCAAAAGGGGAAAGGTAGACGTATTTCTGAGTGTAAAGGATTGGGGCAGGGCGGGTACGGCTGTCCAGGTGAATCACGGGCTTCTCTCCTCGTTTCTCGCGGAGGCGAACCGCGTACGGGAAGAATACTCGCTGGGAATGGATCTCTCCTTCCGGGACCTGATCGGAGTTCCCGACATCTTCGTGTTTGCCCCGGAAGGAAACGACCCGGCGGAGGAGCATTGGGCACTCGCGGAGGGCGCGGTGGAAAGCGCCCTGTCCATGCTCATCGGGTCGAGGCAGGAGGAAGGGGGGCGGCTCCGTGCTGCAATCGGGAAGGCGATGGAGAAGCTGCGCCCTCTGGCAGGAGAGATATCGTTCCTCACCGGTGAGAACAAGGATCTTGCCCGGGCCAGGTTTCGGGAACGGATAGAAGCGCTTTCCGGGGAGGCGGGGGTCGATCCCGCGCGCATCCAGCAGGAGGCAGCGTTTCTGATCGACAGGCTGGATATCTCCGAAGAATGCGACAGGCTTTTTTCCCATCTGACCGGCATGGAAGGATTGATGACGACCGAGAGCGAAGCGGTGGGGAAGCGGTTTGATTTCCTCTCCCAGGAGGCGTTCCGGGAACTGAACACGGCGTCGGCCAAATCGGCGCACCCGGGGATATCGGAGAGGGTGGTCGCCGCGAAGACGGAGCTGGAAAAGATCCGGGAACAGATTCAGAACGTGGAGTGAGGCATGGAAAAAGGAGACGTATTCATCATATCGGCTCCTTCCGGGTCGGGGAAGACCACTATCTGCCGGATGCTTGTCCAGCGCCTGGATAATATTGAACTATCCATATCCTATACCACCCGTCTCCGGAGGAAAGGGGAGGTGGAAGGCAGGGACTATTATTTCATTGAACGGGAAAAATTTGATATTATGTTAGATTCGCGGGAGTTTCTGGAATACGCCTCCGTGTACGGACACCTGTACGGGACGTCCCGGGAGGCCGTCCGATCGATCGTCTCCCGCGGCCGGGATGTTATTTTAGAAATCGACGTCCAGGGCGGGCGAAAGGTGAAGGGGGAACTTCCGGAGGCGGTTATGATCGCCGTCTTCCCCCCCAACCGGCGGTCTCTCGAGCAGAGACTGATCGGGAGAGGAAGGGACAGCACCGAGGAGGTGAAGGCGCGCCTTCGGGCCGCGGATGGCGAGTCGAAGGAGCTCCTTGAGTACGATTACCTCGTGGTGAACGACGATCTCGAAGCGGCGGTGAACAGAGTGGAATGGATCGTACGGGCGGCCCGACTCCGCCGCGAGAGGACCCGCAACCGTCTGGCGAAACTATATCACGAAACCGGAGAAGTGAATCATGGCGAGAGTGACCGTTGAAGATTGCCTACGGCAAGTGGAAAGCCACTTCGAACTGACCGTTGTGGCGGCAAAGAGGGCCAAGCAGCTCCTGGGCGGGCAAGGAGCGTCGATCGAAACATCCCACCGCAGAGACAAGCCCACCGTGGTGGCGCTCAGGGAGATTGCCCAGGGGAAGGTGCGGGTCAAACGATAACGCCGGAGCCCGCGATGCTCCGTTTGAACGACATCGTTGACCGCGTCCAATCGATACGGCCGACGGCCAACATCGAGATCATCCACAAAGCCTACGTTTTTACGGCGAAGGTGCATCACGGTCAACTGAGGGAATCGGGGGAGCCCTACCTCATTCATCCCATAAACGTCTCCTTTATCCTGGCCGACTGGAACCTGGACGAGGAGACGATCGTCACGGGCCTGCTCCACGACACCGTGGAAGACACGGTCGCCACCATCGAAGAGATCCGTGAGTTGTTCGGGGACACCGTCAGCCAGCTGGTGGACGGGGTCACCAAAATCAGCCGTGTCGTCATCTCCGACGTGGCCGACCAGAAGGCCGAATCCCTCCGAAAGATGATCCTTGCCATGGGGAAGGATATCCGCGTGATCCTCGTCAAGCTCGCGGACCGGATCCACAACATGAGGACTCTCGATCACCTGTCCCCGGACCGGCAGTCCGCCATCGCCCTCGAGACGCAGGAAATCTACGCACCGATCGCGAGCCGCCTCGGAATGTCCCGCGTGAAGATGGAGCTCGAGGACAAATGCTTCGAGATTCTTCACCCCGACAAATACCGGGAGCTCGCCCGGGCCGCCGACGAGAGAAACCGGGGGCAGGAGGAACACATCCGGAAGGTGACCTCCCTCCTCGAGACGAAGCTTCGCGAGGCGGGGGTCGACGCGGCGATCACGGGCCGCTCCAAGAATATCTCGGGCATCTTCAACAAGATGATCAGGCAGGAAATCGAATTCGAACACATCTACGATCTCATCGGGTTCCGCATTATCGCGAAGACGATCCGGGAGTGTTACGAGGCGCTCGGAATCGTGCACAACTTGTGGCGCCCGGTCCCGGGAAGGTTCAAGGACTATATCGCGATGCCGAAAGCGAACTTCTACCAGTCCCTTCACACCACGGTGTTCGGCCCCGATGGGGAGATGATGGAGATCCAGATTCGCACCGAGGAGATGCACGGTCTCGCGGAGTACGGGGTCGCGGCGCACTGGCGGTACAAGGAGGGGAGACAGGTTACGGACAAGGGCGATCAGATGTTCGTGTGGCTCCGCCAGATCCTTGATCTGCAGAAGGAGATGAAGGACCCGCGGGAGTTTCTCGATACCGTGAAGGTCGAGCTTTTCCCGGAGGAGGTGTACGTGTTCACCCCCCGCGGAGACGTGAAGGAGCTGCCGCGTGGGGCGACGCCCATCGATTTCGCCTACGCGATCCACACCGAGGTCGGGAACCAGTGTGTCGGCGCAAAGGTGAACGGGAAGATGGTGCCTCTCAGGGCGTCTCTGAAGAACGGCGACGTGGTCGAAATCATCACCAACTCTTCGCACAAGCCGAGCAGGGACTGGCTCAAGATCGCAAAGACCAGCAAGGCCTTAAACAGGATTCGGGCGTTTATCCGGCAGGAGCAGCAGGAGCACAGCCTGACGCTGGGACGCCAGATCCTGGAGCGTGAACTGCGCAAGTATTCCCTTGCCATCATGAAGACCCAGAAGTCCAAGGAATTCGCGGAAATCCTTCAGGAAAACGGGTTTAAAAGCGCCGACGACTACTGTATCGCCCTCGGGTACGGGAAGGTCTCGCTCGTCCCGCTGCTTCGGCGCCTCATCCCGCCGGAACAGCTGCAGGAGAAGGGAAAGGAGTCCAGACTCGAGGCCCTATTCAAGCGCGTTACCACGAGGAAACCGAGCGCGGTCATCGTCAAGGGGGTCGATGACATCTTCATACGCCTGGCGAACTGCTGCCACCCCGTGCCCGGAGATCCCATCGTCGGGTTCATCACGCGGGGGCGGGGGGTGACGATCCACGCGAGGGACTGCCCAAAGGCCCTGGAGACAGATCCCGCACGGGCGATCGAGGTGGCGTGGGAGGCGGGGACCAAGGCCGCCCATCCCGTGAAACTGAAAGTCATCTGTGCGGACAAGCCCGGGCTGCTGGCAGACATCTCGCGGACCATCACGGCGAGCGACGTCGACATTCGCCGCGCCATGGTCATGACCACCCGGGACAAGCGTGCCATCTGCAGCTTTGACGTCGCGGTGAACGACACAAAGCACCTGGCAGCGCTCATCAAGTCGATCGAGAAGGTGAAGAACGTCTACTCCGTGGAGCGGGGGAAGGGATAAGAGATGCGGAAAACGGTGCAAACGGAAAAGGCCCCTGCGGCCATCGGGCCATACTCCCAGGCCGTTCTCACGGGAGGATTCCTGTTCTGTTCGGGGCAGATCCCGATCGACCCCGCTACGGGAAAGATGGTCGAGGGGGGGATAGAGATCCAGACCGAACGTGTGCTGCGCAACCTGGCCGCTGTCCTGGAGGAGGGGGGAGCCTCCCTGCAATCCGTCGTCAAGACGACCGTCTATCTTGCCGACCTGTCCGATTTTACGGCGATGAACGGGGTGTACGGGACGTTTTTTACGGAAAACCCGCCGGCCCGCGCGACCATAGAGGCGGCGAAACTTCCGGCGGGGGCTCTGGTGGAAATCGACGCGGTCGCGTCGGTCGGATGAATCAGAGGGCTTTCAATACCCGCCCTGACTTGATGCATTGCGTGCAGACATGGATACGTCGGACGGACCCATTGGAGACGGTCTTCACACGCTGTATGTTGGGCTTCCAGACCTTCCTGGTCTTGTTGTTTGCATGGGAAACATTGTTCCCGAAACTGGGTCCCTTGCCGCAGATTGAGCACTTTGCCATGTCACCCTCCAAAATGAAAACTCAACAAAACTAACACGCATGATGACACGAAAGCAAGATCAAATTCTATTAGGGCCCCCAAAGAGGAAGAGAGGGGTTCGCCGGTCCGTAACGGTCCTTATCCTGCTCCTGACCGCCGGAGCTGCCTTTCCTCACCTCTTTGCCCGGTGGGTGGCGGCACCTTTTTCCGGAGACGTCGCCGACGCCATCTTCGTGTTTACGGGAGGGGAGGGCCGAATCGCGGCAGGATACCGGGCCTGGAAAGAGGGGGAAGGGAAAGAGCTATTCATCCTCGGAGCGGGGCCTGAGGCGAAGCTCGCGAGCATTCTCCCGGAGGGGGAGCAGATTACGCAGGACGACCTCCCGCGCATACATATCGAAGATTGGTCGGAGAACACCCTGGAAAACGCCGTCTCGGCGAAATCGGTGGTAGTCTCCCGGACGTATCGGAAAGTGATCCTCGTAACCTCCGACTACCATGTGCCGCGTGCGCACCTCACTCTGCGCAAGGTATTGCCTCCCACCGTTTCGATCTCGGTGATACCTGTGACGGCGGCCTGGGGGAGAAAGGGCGCCTGGCACCGGCTCCCGCGCATCTTCCTCGTGGAGGGCTGGAAATACTGGGGATACCGCCTTCTCCTTCCCCCTTGATGACACCTTAGGGTCACGCGTCCGGGTTCCGGTGAAAAAACTCGGGGATCCTGGGCTCCCCCAGCACCTTGACTCTCCTTCCCTTGACCTCAAGCTTTCCCGAAAAGAACAGGCGGATCGCCATCGGATAGATCCGGTGTTCCTGCACGAGAATTCGCGCCGCGAGCGTCTCCTCCGTGTCGTCGTCGTACAGGGGGACGACTGCCTGCACGATGACGGGACCGGTGTCGACGCCTTCGTCGAGAAAATGCACGGTGCACCCGGAAAATCGGACCCCGTAGGAGAGCGCCTGCCCGGGTCCGTGTGTCCCGGGGAAGGAGGGAAGGAGTGCGGGATGGATGTTCAGGATCCTGTTCGGGAAGGCATGGACGAACACCGGGGTTAAGACCCGCATGAACCCGGCAAGGCAGACAAGCTCCGCCCCGGTCCCGCGGATGATCTCGACAAGCTTCACGTCGAATTCCTCCCGGGTTGAAAACCCTTTGTGATCCACTGCTTCTGTGGGGATGCCGTGTTTTTTCGCCCGGACGAGTCCGTACGCGTCGGCCTTGTTGCTGATGACGATCCCGACGCGGCAGGGGATCTCCCCCCTCTCGGAGGCGTCGATGATCGCCTGCAGGTTGGAACCGCTTCCGGAGACGAGTACCGCGATCGACGGTTTTTCGCTCATGGTTTCCCTCCCGTGAGCAAGACTTCTGGTTTGCCGCGTTTTCCCTTTCGCACCTCCCCGATCGCGAAAGCGGGAACGCCTCCTTTCCGGAAGTGGCGCAGCGTCCGGTCTGCGTCCCCGGGGCGAACCATGAGGACCATGCCGATCCCCAT
>Ga0307380_10002074_pt1 | contig 28694 bp, 25 predicted proteins | sample UN3MG_FD_202239 | JGI IMG/M metagenome (GOLD analysis project Ga0307380, IMG submission 202239) | Soil microbial communities from Risofladan, Vaasa, Finland - UN-3 | ecosystem: Environmental > Terrestrial > Soil > Coastal area > Acid sulfate soil | place: Finland: Risofladan, Vaasa | collected... | reverse complement strand
AGATAAACTGCCTCAACGCTATTCAGACTTGTGGGATATTTTTAAATCAGTCAAATATTCTTATGATGAAGAGGCTTATGAGGTCCTTCTTGCGGATGATGAACTTCGAGAAGAGTTTTACGGGCGTCTGTCAGAATACAGCAAAACTCTTGCAATTGCTTTTTCATCAGACCGTTTTTTGTTTGAAACTGATGATAAAACGTTATTCAGATATAAAGCTGATTTGCGCAAATTTCAGTTACTGAAGGCTTCCGTAAAACTTCGCTATGCTGAAGCCATTGATTACAGGGATTACGAACCGAGGATCAAAAAGCTTTTAGATACGCACATTCAGGCGAATGAAGTAATACAGCTTAACGAGCCTGTTAATATTTTCGATGATAATATGTTTAATCAGGTTAAGGAGGATCAAGGGGTTTACCAGACAAAAAAACCCACTGCTTCAAAAGCTGATACTATTGCACATGCCACCAAAAAAGTAATTACAGAAAAAATGGGTGAAGATCCGGCATTTTATGAAAAATTCTCAAAGCTCATCCAGCAGGCAATCGAAGATTTCAGGGCAAAAAGAATATCAGATTTAGACTATCTTGGAAAAGTTGTAGATATCCGAAATAAGGTTGTTGGGAAAGTTCATGACGATGTTCCTGAAAAACTTACTGGAAATGAAGATGCTATGGCATACTATGGTATATTAAAACCATTTTTCGAAAAGCATGACTTGAATGAATCTGATCTTGAAAGCATTGCTGCTGATACAGCAATTGCTATCCACAGTATTCTGGAATCTCATCAAAAGGTACATTTTTGGTATGATGAAGATGCGCAGAAGCAAACCGTTAATGAGATAGATGATTATTTATATGATGAGTTGAAAGTCGGAAAAAATATTGAACTGTCACTGGATCAAATGGATGATATAATAGAAAAGGCGCTGCAAGTAGCAAAACACAGGAGCTACAAATGATTGAGACAACGAGTATTGATAAACGGTCTTTTTTTTACGGCCAAAAGACCATCGCCTACAGCCTCTTTTTTACAGACAGAAGATCTTTGGAGGTTGCTGTTCATCCAGATAGTACTGTAGTTGTCAAAGCTCCGCTGGATTCAGATATTTCCTTGATTGAAAAGAAATTGCTTAAAAGAGCGCGGTGGATATTCAGACAGCTAAATTATTTCCGGCAGTTTAACCCTAAAACTCCGGATCGACGATACATAAATGGTGAAACGCATTTATACCTTGGAAGGCAATATCGGTTGAAAATTTCCCATGGCCAAGAGAATAGCGTTAAGTTGATTAAAGGTTTCTTTCAGGTTGCTTGTAGAGAAGAACACAATCAAGAGATTGTAAAAAAGCTTATGAATAACTGGTACTTACAGAAAGCAAACATTCAATTCAACGAAAGCCTGACTCGCTGCTGTCCGAAGTTTAATGCTTTTGATTTCACCCAACCTTCAATCTCGATCAAGCGTATGAAAAAGAGATGGGGAAGCTTATCGGATAAAGGCACGGTTACCCTTAATACGGCTCTGATTAAAGCGCCGAAAGAATGTATCGATTATGTCGTTACCCATGAGCTTTGTCATTTAAAATATCATGACCATAGCCCTGAGTTCTACAAGCTACTTGATTCCTTAATCCCGGGGTGGAAAAGAATAAAGCACAAACTCGAACTGAGCATGGTTTAAAAGTGGGACTTACGCGGGGGCCTACTGTACATAGCTCAGTTTATAAGTTTATATCGTCGAGAAATGGATATTGATTTTCTTTTGCAATTTTCTTCCTGTCTTTACACAAACTCCGAAAGAAACAGGTGGGGTGATACCTGCGTGGCCTGCACGGAAGGGAAGCGAACTATTTTTATGTTAAATATTGTGTAAAATTATTATGCCTGTAAAAAGGAAGATCGGAACACCCACTAATGCTATGTACTGCACATTCTTTTTAAATCACCGTGGGGTTTTATTCCCCGCCCCTTGGGGCGTTCAATGCTTTTAAAAATACCCCGCTGCTTGCGGCGGGGTAGTTCATTAAGAAATTTGAACCCAGGTTGACTATATCCCTGATCGCCCGAAGTAATCTACCAGTATGCCGGGGTTATTGCTTCCAATACCATCAACACCAATATCGACAAAAGGCTTAACAAGATCTGGAGTATCTATATTCCATATAAAAACCTTCAAACCGTTCTTATGAGATAATTCAACAAATTCCGCGTCAACAAAATTATATTTCATAACCAGCGCATCAGCCGATGCCTGATCTGCAATACTTGTGTCAACAGGACATCCAACCATGAGAACGCCTGTTTTAATATTGCGATCTATTTCCTTAACGTTTTTTACAAGTCTGTGCCAGAATGAAATAACATAAACATTGTCTTCAAAACCGTTCTTTTTTATCTGTTCAACAACTATTCTTTCCGTACCTTTCTCCTTAAGCTCAATTACAAGCTTAACCTTTTTATCAGTTAATTCCATAACCTCCTGAAGAGTTGGAACAGACTCACCCTTTCCGGCATCATACTTTTTTAGTTCAGATAAAGTATAATTATTAACCGGTCCGGTTCCGTTGGTCGTCCGGTCAAGAGTTGAATCATGTATTACAATTAGTTCTTTGTCCTTGCTCAGATGCACGTCAATTTCCACAGCATCTACACCAATATCCATTGCCTTTTTAATAGATAACAGAGTATTCTCCGGCTCAATAGCCGCAGCCCCGCGATGTCCCATTATCATCATATTATTTATTCTCCATTAAACTCTTTAATTAAGATACAGTTAATTATTTTTATAATTCTACCATAAAAAACGGCTTAAACGCAAATATCTCAATCCTACCGAGAAGCATATTAGCAGTTAGGGAAACTTTCGGGCAAGAGTTGGGGACAGGGGATATGTTGTTCGAATTCCGTTTATCAGCCGGTGGAACCCCGCCCGAAAGCGGGGCTGCGGCTAATACCTGTAAGAATCAGGTTTAAATGGCCCGTTAATCGGCACTCCCAGGTAATCGGCCTGGAACTGGTTGAGTTTTGTTAGTTTTACGCCAAGTTTGCCAAGATGAAGTCTGGCCACCTCTTCATCTAATTTTTTGGGAAGAGTATAAACCTTGCGTTCGTATTGTTTTGATGCAAGTTCAATCTGCGCAAGACATTGATTTGTAAAGCTGTTACTCATTACAAAACTGGGATGTCCTGTTGCGCATCCAAGATTTACCAGCCTTCCTTCAGCAAGAACAATAATGGATCGTCCTGATTTAAGCGTCCACTTGTCAACCTGTGGTTTAATCTGCTCCTTTTTACAATCCGGATTGTTATCCAGATAGGTCATCTGAATTTCATTGTCAAAGTGGCCGATATTGCAGACAATTGCCTCATTTTTCATCTGTTCCATATGCTCGCCTGTAATAACATGATAACATCCTGTAGCGGTGACAAAAATATCCCCTATTGGAGCCGCAGTTTCCATGGTTACGACCTCATATCCCTCCATAGAAGCTTGCAGGGCACATATGGGATCGATCTCAGTAATAAGCACGCGTGCGCCGTAACTGCTTATCGACTTTGCACATCCTTTGCCGACATCTCCATAACCGCATATTACTACGACTTTGCCGGCAAGCATAATATCGGTGGCGCGTTTAATTCCATCAGCCAGAGATTCCCTGCAGCCATAAAGATTGTCAAACTTTGATTTTGTTACCGAGTCGTTTTCATTAAAAGCCGGAAAAAGAAGTTCGCCGCTCTTTGCGAGATGATAAAGCCTGTGAACGCCTGTAGTAGTTTCTTCGGAAACACCCCTGATTTTTGATGCAATTTTTGTCCAGCGATTAGGATCCCGCTTATAGCTTACTTTCAAACGATTTATAAGACACTGCATATCACGGCTGTCATAAGCCTTATCTAAAAGGGCAGGATCGTTTTCTATTTTTACGCCCTCGTGAACGTATAGGGTAGCGTCACCGCCATCATCGACAATAAGATCAGGACCGCTGTTGTCGGGCCATGTAAGGGCCTGTTCCGTACACCACCAGAAATCCTCGAGAGTTTCACCTTTCCATGCATATACTGCAGCAAGCCCTGATTCGGCAATTGCGGCCGCAGCATGGTCCTGTGTTGAAAAAATATTGCACGTGGCCCATCGAAGATCGGCTCCAAGCTTATTTAGTGTTTGAATAAGCATCGCGGTCTGAATGGTCATATGGAGACTTCCCATGATCTTCATTCCTTTTAGAGGCTTTTCAGGTCCGTATTTTTTCTGGACAGTCATAAGACCGGGCATTTCATTTTCTGCAAGTTTCATTTCCTTGAATCCGAAATCTGCAAGTGAAATGTCGGCCACTTTATATGGAAGAGAGGGTTCTATCTCTAAAAACCCCTTTGGATCCTTCATTGCTTTTAAAACAGACATTTTATTATTCTCCTTTTACAACCCGGCTTTTTCTTTGAGCACATCAACCATATTGGTTTTTTCCCATGTGAATTCCGGTTCATTTCTTCCAAAATGTCCATAAGCGGAAGTTTTTCTATATATGGGTCGCAATAGATCAAGATATTCAATTATTGCGGCAGGCCTCAGGTCAAAAACCTCTGTGATTATATGTTTAATTTCATGTTTTGGAATAACTCCCGTGCCTTTAAGATCCAGCATGACAGAAACAGGTTCTGCCACGCCGATAGCATATGCAACCTGTATCTCGCAGTGTTTTGCAAGGCCGGCAGCAACTATATTCTTTGCAATATGTCTTCCCATGTAAGATGCGCTTCGATCAACCTTGGAAGGGTCTTTACCGGAAAAGCATCCACCCCCATGACTTCCCTGGCCGCCGTAAGTATCAACAATTATTTTTCGACCTGTTAATCCGCAGTCTCCCATTGGCCCGCCAATAACAAACTTTCCTGTGGAATTTATTAAATAACGCGTATCACCATCTATCAGTTCCTTTGGAATTACCTTCTTTATTACTTCCTCTATGATAGCCTCTTTTAATTCAGCATGTGTAATATCCGGCTTGTGCTGCGCTGCGATTACTATTGTATCAACGCGTTTGGGAGTGCCGTTTTCATATTCTATAGTTACCTGTGCTTTGCCGTCAGGCCTTAAAAAATCGAGTGCACCATTTTTCCGCACTTTGGCAAGACGCTTTGTCAGCTTATGGGCATACATTATGGGCATGGGCATCAATTCAGGGGTTTCATCACATGCAAATCCAAACATAAGACCCTGATCTCCAGCCCCCTGTTCCTTGAACAGCCCTTCTCCGATATTTATTCCTTGTGCAATATCAGGTGATTGATGGTCAATGCTGGTTATTACTGAACAGGTCTGCCAGTCAAAACCCATCTGAGATGAATGATAGCCTATATCTTTTATTGTCTCCCTGACGATTTGGGGCATATCAACATAACATTCTGTTGTGATTTCGCCGGCAATAAAGGCCAGGCCTGTTGTAACAAGAGTCTCACAGGCAACCCTGCAGTTTTTATCTTTTTCAATAATGGCGTCCAGGATAGAATCTGATATTGCGTCGGCTACTTTGTCCGGATGCCCCTCTGTGACAGATTCAGATGTAAAAAAGAATTGTTCTTTGCTCATAATAAAGTATCTCCTTTGTTTGTAACTGTATTGTTAATGCTGTTTCCGTAAGAAGAAAACCCTTCAAATTCCCCCCTTGAGGGGGGATAGGGGGTGTAACCCATTGAAATAATATCCCCCTTAATCCCCCTTTGAAAAGGGGGATTTTAAAGGAACGGCCCTTAAGAAAACGGCATTGACTCTGGATTAAGTATCATGTTGTCGATCAGGCGGGTTTTGCCTACATTCACCGCAAGAGCCATCAATGCCGGCCTGTCGATTGTTTCCATATCGGCAAGGGTTTCAGGATCGCATATGGCAATATAATCTATCACTGTTTCCGGGTGTGATTTGATCAAAGCATATGCTGCATCAATTATCTTTTTTGCATCCTTAATTCCACTTTCGGCAAGTTTTTTAGATTGCTTTAATGATTTATAAAGGGAGAGCGCATTAATCCTCTGCTCAGGAGTAAGGTAAGTGTTTCTTGAGCTCATGGCAAGACCGTCAGTCTCCCTTACTATCGGAAATCCGACAATTTTTATATCAAAATTCAGATCTCTCACCATCCGGCGTATGACTGCAAGCTGCTGATAATCTTTCCGGCCGAATATGGCAATATGCGGTCTTACAATGTTAAACAGTTTTGTAACAATCGTTGCAACCCCTCGAAAAAATATCGGCCTGGAGATTCCGCAAAGGTGTTTCGGAAGGTTTTCCAGCTCTACATATGTTTGAAAGCTATCCTGATACAGATCGTTTTTATCTGGATAAAAAATTACATCTACACTCTCTTTTTGCAATAATTCAAAGTCCTTGTCAAAGTCTCTTGGATATGATTCAAAATCTTCCCCTGGAGAAAACTGGGAGGGATTTACAAAAATGCTGACAACTAAATTATCTCCGAGTTTACGCCCTTCCTTTATCAGGGCCAGGTGCCCTTCATGCAGAAACCCCATGGTCGGCACAAAGGCAACAGTTTTGCCGAGACTTCTCATACGATCGGAATATTCCTGCATCTCCGTTGCTCTAACAATAACCCTAATATCATGCATATTAAATTCATCCTGCAAAAGTGCTTAAAAATAATACTATAAACGGCTGGAATAAATGTCAACTCAAGTTTTGATGGTTTTGCAAAATGACTTTTTACGAAAGCGTTAAAGTATGATAGAGTATTAAAAAATCAGGTTGTATAACCATGCAAACATGAAAGATGTTGAAATTTGCAAAATCAAAAAATTAACAAACTAAAATTATGCCTGGCGATATTAAGCGGATTGCTCCTTACCGGCTCTTTCCCCAAAACAGGCCTCGGTCTGCTTGCCTGGTTTGCCCTTGTTCCACTCCTTTTTGCCTTAAGAAATCTTTCTCCAAAAAGAGGTTTTATCCTTGGTTTTATTGCAGGGCTTGTTCATTATCTGACACTTTTGTACTGGCTTGTATATACAATGCATACATACGGTCATCTTCCCATGGCGCTATGCATGTTTGTACTCGTTCTTGCTTCGGCCTTTCTTGCTCTTTACCCTGCGGCATTTTCAGCAACTCTGTTAAACTTATGCGCAAAGCCAGGGATTTGTATATTTGCGATTCCTGTTTTATGGGTTGCATTTGAATATATGCGCAGCCTTTTTTTTCTTGCGTTTCCATGGGAACTTATCGGCTATTCCCAATATAATAATCTACTCCTTATACAGATTTCAGATATATTTGGTGTTTACGGCGTATCATTTTTAATTGCCTTATCAAATACAACAATTTATTTAACCCTTCTTTATTTAACCAAAAAAGACTGGAAAAGGGAAAGCGTAACAAAAAAAGCCGCTTTGGGATCAATATCTGTTTTTGCGCTGATTTTTGTTCTTGTATTGTCTTATGGAAAATGGCGGATAGATTCAATTGACAGACTTGTTTGCTCTTCCCCATCAATTAAGGCCGCGGTTGTTCAGGGGAATATTGATCAGGCTGTAAAATGGAATCCTGAATTTCAACGCTTAACTGTAAAAAAATATATTGAGCTTTCTTTTTTATCAAAAGCTGATAATCCCGACATTGTTGTTTGGCCTGAAACCGCCACCCCCTTTTATTTTCTTTATAATATCGAGCTCTCAAACATGGTTAAAAAAGGGATTAATAATACAGGGACAACATTTCTGTTCGGCAGCCCATCATTTATTTCTGGAAAAGAGGTTGTTGAATATTACAATACCGCTTATCTGGTCAGCAGGGATGGAAAGGTATACGGCAAATATGACAAGGTGCGTCTTGTTCCATTCGGAGAATACATCCCTTTTAATAAATGGTTGCCATTTATCGGCAAAATGGTGGAAGGAGTTGGTGATTTCAAGCCGGGTATTAAAGGCAAAACCATTAAGTGGGGTGACTATAGTTTAGGTTTACAGATCTGTTATGAGATTATTTTTCCGGACCTCTCCAGATCTATGGCAAAAAACAATGCGGCATTACTCGTAAATATTACCAATGATGCGTGGTTTGGCACGACCAGCGCTCCTTATCAGCATTTTTCCATGGCAATATTTAGAGCTGTAGAAAACAGGCGAGCCCTTGTCAGGTCGGCCAATACAGGAATAAGCGGCTTTATTGATCCGGTTGGCAGAATTGTTGAAAAAACAGATCTTTTTAAGGAAACGGTAATTACACGTTCCGTGCCTTTAATACAGAAAACATCCTTTTATACACGTTTTGGAGACCTGTTTGCCATAGCCTGTATGGTCGCAACATCTATTTGCTATATGTTAAAATATGTTTATAATAGATCATAACGCGATTTACGGTTCAGAGGTTCAGGATAAAGCTATTAGCCATTAGCAGTTAGCCAGGTACTCCAAGAAAAATAACCCTGAACCCTTGAACTGTGAACCTTGAACCCTGATTATTATGGAGGAAATAATATGTCGATAGATCTTGAACAGACGATAAAGGAACTTTTTATGAAATTAGAACAATTGCGAGGCTATCTTTGACATTGCCGGCAAAGAAAAAAGGCTAAACGAAATAGAGTATCTGGTTGCAAAAAAAGATTTTTGGGACAATCCCGAAGAGACCAGGCTTGTTTTAAAAGAGCGAACAGTTATTACCAACAAAATTAAAAGATGGAAAAGACTCTACAATGACCTTGAAGAAAGTAAAATTCTGTTTGGTCTTGCCAGGGAGGAATCAGATGCTGATACAATTGAAGAAGCGACCCAGCAAGTTCGGGACATCAAGGGAAGAATAAAAGAATTTTCGCTTGATCTGACCTTGAGCGCCGCAGACGACCAGAATAACGCTATTGTTTCCATTAACGCCGGAGCCGGTGGAACTGATGCCCAGGACTGGGCTGAAATGCTCTTTAGAATGTATACGAGATGGGTTGAACAGAAAGGCTTTAAAATCAGTATAATCGATTATCAACCCGGTGATGAAGCAGGTATTAAAAGCGTTACCTTCACAGCAAACGGAGAATATGCGTACGGCTACTTGAAGACAGAAAACGGGGTGCACCGTCTGGTGAGAATTTCACCGTTTAATGCGAGCGGAAAACGGCAAACCTCCTTTGCTTCTGTATTTGTCTATCCGGAGCTTGATAATGAAATCAAAATTGATATTGACGATAAAGATTTGCGTATAGACGTTTTCAGGGCAAGCGGCGCCGGAGGACAACATATTAATAAAACAAGCAGTGCCGTCCGTATTACACACCTTACAAGTGGAATTGTTGTCCAGTGCCAGCAGGAAAGATCCCAGTACAGGAACAAAGAGATGGCTATAAAGGTGTTAAAAGCGAGGCTTTACCAGCGTGAAAAGCTTAAGCAGGACGAAAAGATGCATGATCTGCATGAAAACAAAAATGAAATAGCTTGGGGAAGCCAGATCAGATCATATGTTTTACAACCATATCAAATGGTTAAGGATCACCGGATAAACCTTGAGGTCGGCGACGTAAACAATGTTTTAAACGGAGGGCTCGATCCTTTCATAGAGGGAGTGTTGCTCTCAGGGAAAACTTAGTTTAAATTATGGATTGTCTTGATATTATAGGTGAATATTACGAAAAGGGTACTGTGCTGCATGAAATTCTCATACAGCACGGTGAAAATGTTGCAAAAAAGGCTCTTGATGCAGCTAAAAATGTATCCCAGCTAAATCCTGATCTTGACTTTATAAAGGATGCTGCCATGCTCCACGACATCGGCATCTTCCTTACAAATATGCCAAAGTTTGGTTGTACAGGCAAGCATCCTTATATATGTCACGGGTATCTGGGACGCAACCTGCTGGAAAAGAAAGGGATGCCCATGCTCGCGCTTGTATGTGAGCGGCATGTGGGTGTTGGAATAACGCCCGAAGATATAAGGCGATATAATCTTCCGCTTCCTGAACGTAATATGGAACCTGTCTCAATAGAGGAACAGATCATATGCTATGCTGACAAGTTCTTTTCTAAAAACCGTTATTCGGGTTCAGAGGAAAAATCTGTTCGAGATATCAAGCTCGGCCTTGAGCAATATGGTCATGACAAAGTAGCAAAATTTCAGTCATGGTTCGATATGTTTGAAAGAGGTTTAGATGTCAAAGCTGTTTGAAGCAACAAATATAAACGGCATGATTATTAAGAACCGGTTTGTCCGGTCTGCTACATGGGAGGGAATGGCAGAAGATGATGGCATGTGTACAGATAAGCTGATAAATTTAATGTGTAAATTAGCCAAAGGAGAGGTAGGTCTCATTATTACAGGTCATGCTTATGTTCATAAAAAGGGGAAAGCAGGCCCATGGCAGTTGGGTATATATGAAGACAGGCTTATTCCAGGACTGCGTGAAATGACAGATGCCGTGCATAAAATGGGTGGCAAAATCGCAGTGCAGCTTGCGCATGCCGGCATGTATGCAAATACCGGCATTAAAGGGGATATATCTTTTGCTCCTTCACTTGTCAGTGGTTTTAGAAAATCTGCGGTACAGGAGATGACGCTGCAGGACATACAGGACGTAATTGAAGCATTCGGCATGGCGGCGAAACGGGCAAAAAAGGCTGGTTTTGATGGTGTTCAGATTCATGCGGCGCACGGGTATCTTGTGAGTCAATTCCTTTCTCCCGCCTTTAATAAACGGCAGGATAAATATGGGGGAGATATTGAAAATAGAGCCAATATTCTAATTGAGATTTTGAGCAGTATAAGAAAGCAGGTTGGCAATAATTATCCTGTACTGATTAAAATAAACTCATGTGATTTTCTGGAACAAGGTCTTGAAGTTAATGATTCATTAATAATCGGAGCTATCCTGGAAAATGCCGGTATAGATGCTATTGAGCTAAGCGGTGGGACTATTGCATCAGGAAAGAAAGGGCCTGTAAGAACAGGAATTGTATCAGGGAAAAATGAGGCATATTTCAAGGACGCAGCTTCTGCCTTTAAAGACAAGATTGATCTTCCGATCATGCTTGTGGGTGGAATCAGGTCTTTTTCTCTTGCAGAGCAGTTAGTTAACGATAATATTGCGGATTATATATCCATGAGCAGACCGTTTATCAGAGAGCCTGATCTTATAAAACGCTGGAAGGACGGTAATCATAATCAAGCTGCCTGCATTTCAGACAGCAAGTGCTTTATTTCAGCCATGAGCGGCAAGGGAATATCTTGCGTGGTGGAAAAAAGACTACAGGTAGCCCGTCCACAATAGAGGAGCTAACAAAAATAATGCAAAAAATTGCCGGACAATTAATATATGCTTTGTTAATAATAGGTTCGACCATTGCTTTGCCGGAAATTTTATCAACCGCTCATTCTGAACCTGCTGACAGGATAATTGTTGAAAGTATGACCTCTGTTGCTTTTGACAGGATTATTGCGGACAGAGAAAGCCGGTATTTGATTGTTTTTATGACATCGTGGTGCGGCCCTTGCAGAGAAGAGTTGCCCGGATTAATTAATCTGAACAATAAGTATAATGGCCGTGGCCTCAAAACAATCGGTATAAGTCTCGACTATGACGGGCCAAAGGCCATCCAACCGCTTATTGACAAAGTGCGCGTTAATTTTCCTGTATATTGGATCAACGAAGAAACAGCAAAAAAATATAATATTTATGCCGTGCCGATGATTTTTTTAGTCAAGGAAGGCGGGATAGTTGAAAAAATTGTCGGAATACGATCAGAAAAGCATATCGACAAGAAAATAAATATTTTTTTGGAAGAAAAGTGATGAGTTGTAATTGAACAGTTACGGCTTCAGTTAAAAAAGAGGGGGGGGTGGTCGCACCCCCCTCCTCTAAGGAAGAAGTGTTGCCATACGGCTCATTCTGACTTGCAGTGCTAATCAATTCGGCTGTGGTAGCTTCTTTTTTGCTGCCTGGCGCTCGAAAAGCCACACGGTCATAACCTTTTTGCCATCGACTTCCTTGACCACGCCTGTCAACTTTACGTCGGAACCAACAAATGGAACCATTTTTTTCCCGGGAACGTTGTTGACCACCGCATACTGCCCCTCTTTGCACTCAATGGCGATAGGGGCAAGTGCCCCGCTCGGATCGGCAGGCGCAGCAATGATCTTCCCTTTAATTTTCACTTCATCACCTGCAAGAGCCGTCATTGCGAACATTACAGAAACGATTAGAACAAAAAACCCCACACTCAATAGCCTTAAGTTTTGTTTCATTCTTGTTACCTCCTTGAATTTTAGTTTAAGCAGGGTAAGCAAATCCTCCCGCAACCTCTGTATTTGTCCAATTTCTTTTGGAAAAACTCACTCAATCATCAGCCGTTTTCAACTTATAACTTTTCACTGTAACCGTCTTGCGACCCTTGATTGCCTTTCTGACCACACCGTAGGCCGCCACATCATGTCTTATAAATTTAAGCAGTTCTTTCCCTTTTTCATCTTGTTTAATCACATACTCCTGCTCATCCGGGGTCGAAATGGCAGCAGCGAGTGCGTTTCCTTTTTCGTCCCAATCCACTGAAACTACAATGCCTCTGACCATGGTCGGTTTGTAACCTGTTACATTGCTTTCTTTCACTTCCTTTTTAAATGCCGTTGTTGTCATGGTCAGATTTTACCGCCATTCTCTTCAATTACGCTTTGTTGGATAGGTATCCGATCTATTGTTAACAGTAACGTCTCATATTTTCTAAAAGCAGTATTCGTGCCAAAGTATAAGGATCATCTCTCAATTAGTTGTAGTTAATTAAGGCAAAACAAATGGGTTATATCCAATTTAGCAGGTGTGATCCCAGAGGGTACAAGGGGTCAAGGATTCAAGGGTTCAAGTGACACAAAGTGAAGCATCGGCGCTCAATGCTAAAAAATTACAAAGAGTTGAAAGTCTGGCAAAAATCATATAAACTTTGTTTAGAGATATATAGAATAACAGCAAAATTTCCAAAGGAAGAAAGATATAGCAGAAGGATATGGAAGAAAGACAACCATGGATTACATCAGGATGCTTTATATAGGAAAACAAACCCTGGAATCCTTGGACCCTCTTCTCCAACTAAATTGGAGAAGAACCATTAATATTTATGTTCCAATTACCTTCTCAATTGTTTCTTCATTGGTTTTGCATTTAATGCATAGAGTTGCAACCGGTCTAGCCCTTAGACGTTTTATAGAAATCTCTTCGCCACATCTTTCACAAATGCAAAATGTGCCTTCTTCAATCCGTTCAAGGGCCTTTTTGATTTTCTTGATAAGTCTGCTTTCTCTGTCTCTAATACGAAGCGTAAAATTTCTGTCTATCTCAAGGGAAGCTCTGTCAAGAGGATCGCAATAAGTACTAATCTCCTCACTCATGTCCGCGACTGAAGAACCAGCCTGATTCAAAAGCTCTTTCATCTGGTCGTTTAGAAGCCTTTTAAAAAATTCAAGTTCTTTTTCTTTCACAATTATATCCTTTTCCAGATCACGCCTATCGTGGGACAAAGTCGAGTTTTTCAATTTTAGCGTATTGAGCTTTAGAAATGTTCAAAAAGATTAAGCCTGTGATAGAGAATATCGCTAATATATTTAAACGGAACATATTTTTGAAAATCGCTATAAAGGTTTGTTCGGTGAAGTTGGCTTTACTTCATGAAAAGCCTGGAAGCTTCCCACGGTTTCCTTTTCTTCCAGGCACCTCGGTGGAAGGCGTCGCTGGCAAGCAGGGGAAGTGTAATAGTGGCCTCACCAAATACCATCTGCTGGTACTTCAAGTCTACTTTACCCCACGAGCACGCCTCTTTGAGCGTAGACCCTGATAGTCCACCATCCCGTTCATCAGCCACTGTGATTTGAATGGCATATTTGTGCATGGGCTTTTCTTTTCCTAATATGTCTGTAGCCACCACTATGTCCTGAGTAAAATTCTTGGGCACACCACCACCTATCATTATTATACCTGTGTCTTTCGCAGCGATTTTGATCTCTGTCAGCTCACGGAAATCTCGAACAGAGTCGATGGTAAGATGTTCTTCCTTGTTTTTCCATTGATGATAGACCAGTCCAAAACCAGCAGAGCAATCTGAAAATGCAGGAACAAAAATCGGCACGCCCTTTTTATAAGCAGAGTAAGTTACGGACCTTTCCGCTTTTAACCCTTCTTTTTCTAAATAGACTCCCATGGCGTGGATGAATTCTCTTGAAGAATGGGGTCTATGAGGTAACGTATCAGCTATCTTTGCTATAGTCATGTCACAGATTCGCAGTTCATCTTCGTCAATATAAGTATCATAAATTCGATCAATGGCAAGTTCTTGCAACTCCATATCGTCCACAAGCGGGTTTCCAATGTAGTGCTTAAAACCAAGGGCTTCAAAAAAATCCTGGTCCACAATTATAGCACCCGTAGAGACTATGCAATCCACCATATTGTGATCTATCATATCCGCTACAATATGTTTTAAACCCGCGCTGAATAAAGAGCCCGAAAGTGTTAAAATAATTTTACAGTCTTGATCTGACAGCATACGATCGTAGATATCGGCCGCAACGGAAATGTTTCTTGCCTGAAAAGCCATTGAAGCAAAACTATTTATGATTGGTCTTGCATCAAACGTTTTTATGTCGATATGCTCGACCGGTTTCCTTAAAAAATTCTTTTTCTTATTCAATTTTTCCCTCTTTTTGAAAAGATCATGCTTAAAATCCTGTAAACCAGTTTTGCAGCCATAAAATCCGGAGCTCTATTGGTGGGATTGGGCAAGAGCTCTGTTATATCCATTCCGACCACTTCTTTTTCCATTATGACTGATCTCATTAGCTTTATCAAAGTATACCAATCCAATCCGCCTGGTTCAGGAGTTCCAGTGGATGGCATGATGGAGGGGTCAAAAACATCCAGATCAATAGTAATATATACGTTATGAGTTAATTCATTTAAAATTTTTTGAGTTAAATCTGAGCCATTAAGAATTTCATGTGCAAAAAATGTGCGATCGCTATTTAACCTCTCAAGTTCAGAGGAATCCATACTTCTAATACCTACCTGAACATAAGGACAAATTTCACCGATTCTTGACATGACACAGGCATGATTGTATGTGCTGCCTGCGTACTCTGTTCGTGTATCTGAATGAGCGTCTAATTGCAAAACCGAAAAATCTCGGACTTTTTCTGCAATTGCTCTAACTAATCCAACAGAAATCGTATGTTCGCCACCTATGCCAACTATAAATTTGCCATCGTTCAAGAGGGATCTTGCACGGTCACAAACAACATCGACCATTGCTTTCGGGTCATCGGGACAAGAAACTGGATCAATGGTAACTATCCCGCGTTTGAAAACTTCTGAATCGGTTTCAATGTCGTACAATTCCATATTGGCAGAAGCATCCAGTAAGGCTTGGGGGCCACGATCTGAGCCTTTAATCCAGGTAGATGTGCCATCGTAAGGAATCGGCAAAATTGCAATTGATGCTTTCTCATATCGGCAGAATTTTTCAGGAATGCAGCCATAAGAACCGGAGTATGTGTTTGTTTTCATGAGAACACACCTTTGTTATGCGATTTTGATAGCTGCGGGAAAGGCGACGCCACGTTCCTGAACATGATATAAAGGTGATTTTGATTGGAAAAATTGGGTTATATAGTCCCTTGCCATATCCACATCAAATTGCTTGCATGAAAACAGGTCAACAAATACAAAGCGCTTCCTGGGATAAGTATGAAGAGAGATATGGCTCTCGGCAATAATAACCACTCCGGTAATGCCTTCGTCTTCTGGCACAGGTGCGCTGTATCGAAACACATAGGGCTGCGTTATCTTTGTCATACCGATAATATCCGGCAAATTGTTCAACAATTTAAAGCAAGCCTCAAGATCGTCCAAGATTACCGGATTGCAATCACTCAGGTCCAGCATTAGATGGGGGCCGTATCCACATATCTGCTTCTTCATTTTTCATAAATTCTCCTTACCAATAATAGTTTCAATCTTAGCCTGCGTAAAGAACCACAAAACATGCCGCAACTGTTTTTCCAGAGTACCTTTATTTATTATAAAATTGCATCTTTTAGGACCTTGCCTGCTTTAAACTTTATTGCATAACGGGCCTCAATGGTCATTTTTTTGCCGGTTGCAGGATTTACTCCCTGGCGGGCTTTACGATAAACTTTTGAAAAGGTACCAAAACCAGTGAGTGTGATTTTGCCATCCTTCTCCTTGATTGCTTCCATAATACCATCAATAAACGAGTTAAATGCTTTGCCTGCTTCGGTCTTTGAGATGCCGGCATTTTTTGCCATCTGCTCAATTAGTTGTGTTTTTGTCATTATACTTTCCTCCTTTGTTTGTTTGAACCGCAAAAGCGAGCACATTCCCCGCTGCTTGCGGTGGGGTTAGCGAGCGAATCCAAAAATAGCAAGCTTCCTTACGGTCGCTGCGAAGCACTGCCGTCAGGCAGAACATTCCCAGCAGCTTGCGGTGGGGAGCTTCAATAAAGAGTTTTATCAAAAGCCTAGAAGGCTTAATAATAATTTAGTTAAAAGTCAATAATAATAATGAACTACCCAGTCCCATTAAAGTTTTTCTTTCCATTTTTCTTTTTGTGGCTTACCGGCAAATACTTAAATCCTTTTATATCACCAACCTAGAAATTGGTTCTCCAAAAAATCTTAGAATTACTTCACCTTTTCTTATATACTTTCTTGCAATAATTCCACTACCCTTAATTGCAATATTTATAAATAAACTCACATGGCTTCATACTTACCAATTATCGTCTGTTTTTAATCTGTAACTTTTTACTGTAATGGTCTTGCGACCTTTGATCGCCTTTCTGACCACGCCGTCCACCTCTATCTCATGTCTTATAAATTCCAACAGTTCTTTCCCTTTTTCATCTTGTTCAATCACATACTCCTGCTCATCTAAGCCCGAAATAACAGCAGCAAGTGCAATTCCTTCCTCGTCCCACTCCACCGGAATCACAATGCCTCTGACCGTAGTCAGTTTGTCAACAGCTCTCCCTTTTTTATTTGCCTTCTTTCCAAGGAATTCTCTTATCATATTCGGCCGTTACTGTACTTCTGTTTTTCATTGGATAGGCATCCACAGGTTCATATCACGACCTCCATCCAAAAGCACTATCCGTGCCAAAGCTATAATCTGTTGATATTTAAAGGTTTATTAGGGTGGGCTCAAATTGCCATCGGAACTATACGTTCTTATTGAATCAAAAAACAGGAACCGATGGTACTGATTTTAAATTATATGTATTTTTATGTGTGTTTGTAAGGCTTGGTGGTTCAATTAGTTGTGGTTTTGGCAAGGAGCTTGCTTTTAAAAAGATAAAACGGTAGGGTAACCATGCGGAAAGGGAGATGATGGCGGGAAACCATGTTCCCAGCCATCATCTAAATTGGTTTTTATTCTATATCTTTAACTTCATAGGAAGTAACAGTAATAGTTTTCTCTTTCCCATCACTTTCTTTAATTGTTCCAGTTACTTTTACGATTTTGCCAACATATTGAAGAACAACCTCATTGCCTTTATCGGTATCCGCCACTTCGTAAACCTGTCCATCTTCAGCTATAATTTGATAGTTATCATTAACCTCCCCTTTGATAGTGATTTCTTCACATAATACATTTGTTGAAAGAAACATTGAAACTATTAGAAAAGCCATAACGCTAACTGCAAAGATCGACCTTTTTCTTTTCATACTGTTACCTCCGTTATTTATATTTATAATTAATGGTTATTCTGAACGGTATTTCATAAAGCATTTTTTAGAAAGCAACAGTTGTGCCATTTTGTTAAGATTCAAACAAATAGCATTAAAACCATTGAAACTATTAGTAATTTAATTTTTCAAGATTGTTTATGCAGGTTTTAGGTGATATAATTAATTTACATAAGAACAAATAGTTCTGTTTTTTTATTGAAGGCTTTAGGGTTTTCATGCAATATGTGAAAAAAGACTTGGGGTTTTTGAGCCACGATAATGGATTGCTCTGATCTCAATCACTATTGATACTACAGTGGAGGTATGGATGAAAGGCGTTCTAGTTGCTTCTAAAAATCAATCGGTCTGTAATGCAATCCAGACCAGCTTGCAATCCGAATACAGGATCGATGCAGTATCCAGCAAAAATGGCTGTTTGGAGATGTTCCGGGAAAAGCGGTATGAATTCCTGTTTATAGACATAGAAGTTCTTCGTGAGTCAATACTTAACAACAACTATAAGATGGCATTGCAACCATTTTGGCATACGCATCCAACAGCTCAAATTATCGCCATGTCATCTCAAGAAATGATCAGAGAGGCTGTAGCTGCCGTTAAGGCGGGAGCCAGCGATTACCTCACCTATCCTGTCAATCCGGATGAGGTTAACTGTATTATTCAGAGCATCTATGAATCTATTATTATGGAATCGGAGCTCGATTATTTTCGAAACAGATTCTGGCAGGAGGATTCACTTGAAATCGTGCGCACCAGAAGCCCCTTGATGAAAAGACTCTTTGATAAGGTGCGGTCAGTAGCGCCAACCAAAAGCACGGTTCTTCTGAGCGGTGAAACAGGAACAGGGAAAGGTGTGCTGGCAAGACTGATTCATCAGCATAGCAACCGAAAGGATAGCACATTCATAAGCGTTCATTGTGGAGCCATCCCGGATACTCTTTTGGAAAGTGAGCTGTTCGGACACGAGAAGGGAGCATTCACAGGAGCTATCCGGAGAAAGTTGGGCAAGTTTGAAATCGCTCAAGGGGGCACGATTTTCCTTGACGAAATCGGCACCATTACGCCCTCTGCACAGATCAAGCTCTTGGAGATACTCCAGGATGGGACTTTTTATCGCATTGGCGGAGAAGGAACTATCGAGGCCAGTGTGAGGGTGATAGCAGCCACAAATTCGGATTTAAAGAAAATGTGCGACGCCGGCCAATTCAGAAGAGACCTCTATTACCGATTAAATGTCTTTCCGATCGAGATCCCGCCCCTCAGAGAAAGAATGGAGGATATCGCATATATTGTCGAGGTCATTCTAAAAAGGCTGAACAAATTTAATCTAAAGGAAATTCACGACGTTCATCCCCATGTCATAGATGCTTTTGGAAAGTACTCATGGCCGGGAAACATCCGTGAGCTGGAAAACCTTATGGAGCGTGCCTACATACTGGAATTCTCTCCAATATTAACGCCTAAGAGCTTCCCTGACGAACTTTTCACGTCAAATTCTTTACCGACACAGCAGGTGAAGCCGAACATTTCTCTCGGTTTGGCAGAGGTGAGACACACGGCCATAGAACAGATGGAAAGGTGCTATTTAAAGGAACTCTTAGCTGCAAACAGGGGCCGAATAAAAGAAAGCGCCGAGATCGCCGGAATCAGCCCCCGCCAACTAAATAAGTTGATGAAAAAATATGCTATCAAAAAGGAGGAGTTCAAAACCTTGTAGGCAATATTTGAAGAACCCTGTAGCAAGCTACAGAGAATGCGCTCGCTATTGCGGTTCAGCACCTTAAGTTTCGGAAGTCAAGAAACCGGAGCTCAAAGTTCGTATTACCTGTTATTAAATTCTCCAGGATATTTTATAAACAGATTTTAGGATAAAATATACATGAAAAATACCAGCACTAATCATTCCATAATAATTGTTTTTTTAACTCTTATTTTAGGGCTCTCATTCTCACCATACAGGGGAGCAGCTCAAGAAAAGGGAAAAGAAGCCTCAAAGAAAAAGGTTGAATACATTGATCTTAAAATTTCCATTGAAAATGCGCTTAACACGGAGAAAGAAAATATTGATCAGCTAAAAGAACTGCTCAAGAGTGATCAGAGCCTAAAAAAGGCGATGACCACCGAGCTTAATGTATACAAAATTCAGCTTTCATCCTATGGAAATCTTATCCTAATTCCAAAAACAAAAATTGAAAATCTTGAAGAGGCATGGGCAGATAACAGAGCTTCTTTAGACAGTATAGCTGCAAATCTTAAAGAAACAAATCAAAAACTAATCACGATAAATGAATCGCAACCGCGTGCAGAGGAACAGCAAGCTCTTAATGAAAAACAGCTCTCCGAAATAAAAACTCGTGGAAGAAAAGATCCTCAAACGACCAACCTTTTATATAAACTTCAGGAATTAACAAAACATTTTTCCACTAAAAGGGAGCTCCTTGAAAAACTTAATGGAATATACTCCGAAAGAAAAGTTCAGCTGGAAGACACTCAAAAGGCTCTTGTTGAATTATCAAAAAAACTTGAGCAGCAAATAGATGAAAAGAAAAAACAGGAGCTTTTTGAACGCGGAATTAATCCATTAAAAGCTCTGGGATTGAAGCAGATAGGAAAAGAACTTAACCGGCTTTACGAAAAAATACTTTCGATGTTTTCAAAGGATTTCTGGGTGAATGAACTAACAGACATCTGGAATTCCGAAAATTTTCTTATTATTACCTTCTTTATTATATTTATTATCTTCCAGTTTCTGCTCTTTCGATTAAAAATTTATTGCAGTAATCTTGAGCACAAACCTTTTTGTGAACAGTACCCTTGGCGACTGCTTGTTTTGCAGCTATTTCACCGTTCACTTCCGCTTATAGGAACTATATTATTTATATATATCTATGCCCAAATTCGCCTTTTTTATTCCACAGCGCCCTTAATACAGATTACTATTTATATATTATTGATGTTTCTTTTTACGAAATGGGGATTTGGTCTGCTTAAATTATGGAATCAAGGCAAAAGATATCAGATTCCCGAACAGTTATTGCCCTACCTGCATTCGCTTCTTATTATAATACTCGTTTTTGTAATTCCTTATGTAATTCTTGCATGGTTAATAGGCAGCACAAGCATTGTTCTGCCTGTATTGCGAATGGTTTTTGAAATAATTTTCTTTGGATGGAACATCTTATTTTTAAGACAATTTAATAATTTCAATAAGATACCAGCCGCTGAAAAATCAAGCAGGTTATCAATTTTAAGAAACATATTCTTTGTTTTGAGTTACACTATAACAGGCGGCGGACTTCTTCTTGAGCTTGCCGGCTATGGTCCTTTAGCTCTTTACTGGTATAAATCATGGGGATGGAGCGCTGTTGTTATAATATTAGCCGGTCTGCTTTATCTTCTACTTAAGGAATGGGATGTTTCAATCAGGAGGATCTCAGAATCAGACAAGGATTTATCCACCAAAGCCTCCTATCCCTTTAGATGGCTCTTTATAAGGCTCTGCCGGCTGCTATGGTTTGCAAGCCTTACCATATCTTTAATTATAATATGGGGGCCAAAACAAATATTACTGGAAAATTTTATAAAAATCCTAAATTATCCCTTACACATAGGGGAAATACAGCTAACATTGATGGGCTTCATTTCTGCCTTTCTGATCGTTTTTTTCACACATGCAGCAACACGTCTTTGGAGATATATCCTTCAAAAAAAGATTCTTGCGTCCAGTGGCATGGAACCTGGACTCCGTGACTCCATAACAACTATAACCGTATATTTATTCTGGCTGATCGGTATATTAGCTGCGCTTTACGCTTTTGGGCTTAATACAACCTCTCTTGCCGTTGCCCTTGGCGCGCTTGGTATTGGACTTGGTTTTGGCCTGCAAAATATTTTCAACAATTTTATTAGCGGAATTATCCTTCTTTTTGAACGCCCCATACAGGTTGGAGATGCTATAGAAATTAACGAAACATGGGCAACGGTAACAAAAATTAATGTCCGCTCAACGGTTGTTCAAACATACGATAACGCTTCTCTCATTATTCCCAACTCTGATTTAATAAGCCAACAGGTTACCAACTGGAGTTTTAAGGATTTAAGGCTGCGTCGGAAAATTACGGTAGGAGTTGCTTATGGCTCAGATATAGAACTTGTCAGAAAAACTCTTCTCGAAATAGCAGACAAAATTCCAAAAGTACTAAAATATCCCAAACCAGATGTCCTTTTTTCAGATTTTGGAGACAGCGCTCTTATCTTTATCCTGCGAGTATGGACAGATATAAATAATATGCTCGTGGCTGAAACAGATATAAGATTTGAAATTAACAGGCTCTTTAATGAAAGAAAAATCGAAATCCCTTTTCCGCAGCGCGATTTGCATATACGATCATATCCAGAGGGAACAAAACCTGAAAATGAAAAAACATAACAAACTCAAAAGATCGCGGCATTCACCTTCGCTTATTTGATACCGGTATAGCTGATCCAGTTAACGATGGTTTGAAAAGTCAGAATCAATATTCACACTTTGTTATAATACTCAGCAGGACAGGAACAAATTATGAAACATGTCAGGGCGCTTAACGTAGCCATTGTCGGTGGAGGCCCGGGATGCAGGGCGATCATGGATGAGATACTGGCTGGAAAGCTTACCCATCTTCCAATGCGACTCGTTGGAGTAGCCGATATCAATCCAAATGCCGTGGGTTATTGCTACGCGCAGGAAAGGGGTATCTATACAACAAAAGACTATCACGATTTTTACAAGCTTGATGATCTGGATATGATTATTGAGATAACGGGCCGCGACGAGGTGGCAAACGAGTTGTTTCGGACCAAACCGGATCATGTCAGGTTCATGGACAATGTGGAAGCCCGTCTGTTCTGGGATATCTTTCATATTAAAAAACAAAGGGTTGTGGAACGCAAACATGCCGAGAATACCTTAAAGGAAAGCGAATATTTTTTTAAAGCTGTGTTTGACGCAATACAGGATGGTATTACTGTTTTAGATTGTGACTTCAATATTATCATGATAAATCCGCATATAGAGAAGATGTTTTCCTCCCATATGCCGATAGTCGGCAATAAATGCTACAGGGCGTACCAGAACTTGGACTCTCCATGCCCTTTGTGCCCGTCGGTTCGTGCCCTTGAAACAGGCGAGGCTCACAGGGAAATCGTCCCTTATCCGCTAAACAATCCAGTACGGTGGATCGATATTTCTTCATTTCCTCTCAAAAATCGCGACGGCCATGTAACGGGCATCATCAATTATTCGGAGGACGTCACTGAACAGAAGAATGCTGAAAAAGAAATTAAAAGAAAACACAATGAACTTGAAGCGATTAATGGCATTCTTTTGAGACTAACCAAGGAATATGATCTGAATGGAATGTGTCTTGTTCTCCAGGATATGATGGAAGATTTTTATCCTGGTTTTGAGACATTAGTTTTCCTGCTGACTCCGAACAGGGATAATTTCTATTTTCCCCGGCCCGAGAAAGAGCATATTAGAGAAACCTGCTATGATCGAGCCATAAGGAAAATCAAGAACCTTAAGTTAGAATACGACCTGTTACAATTTCTGGCCGGAAATAAAATGAAACCGACCTGTTCCGCGATGAAAAGAGACGATTGCCCGGCAGTCATACAGGATTTGACGTCGGAATTTTGTACCTGGATGGCCGTGCCTGTCGAATTGGAGGATGAATGCCAAGGTCTTTTCATGCTCGGATCTTCTACTGTAAACATGGAGGTAAAAGACGACTTGATCTTTGTTGAAGCACTGATCAGACAAATTTCCGGTGTCATACGTTACCAGATTGCTAAAGAGGTCAGGGAGGAAGCATTCAGAAAGCAGTTGACAGGGCATGATAAGTTTATGGGAATTGTTGGCCGAAGTCGTCCCATGCAGGAAATCTACCGGCTGATCCAGGCAGTAGCCGACTCAGAAAGCACCGTCCTGATTCTGGGAGAAAGCGGCACCGGTAAAGAGCTGGTATCCCGCGCCATCCACCAGGTGGGCAAGTACAAAGATACGCCATTTGTCGTGGCTCATTGCTCTTCGTTTGTCCCTACCCTGGTACACTCAGAGATATTCGGGCATGAAAAAGGAGCCTTTACAGGAGCCATTAAACAAAAACTTGGACGCTTGGAAAGGGCTCAACGAGGAATTCTTTTTCTGGATGAAGTGGCTGACTTGCCTCTGGAAACCCAGGTGCTGTTGCTAAGGTTCTTGCAGGATAAAAGTTTCGAACGCGTGGGAGGCGAGCATTCTGTCGAGGTCAACGTTCGGATTATTGCAGCCACCAATAAAGACATTAAAAAGGAGATGGAAGCAGGGCGGCTGAGAGAAGATTTCTATTATCGTCTTAACGTTGTACCGATAAAGCTGCCGCCGTTGCGGGAACATATCTTGGATCTGCCCCTGCTGGCCAACCATTTTCTCAGAACTCTCTGTCTTATTGAAGGGAAAAAAATTACGGGGTTTAGTTCCGGGGCTATGAAATTAATGATGGACTATGACTGGCCGGGTAATGTTCGGGAACTTCAAAATACTGTGGCCAGAGGCGTGGTCTTAACTTCTGAAAGCCGTATCGATGTTGATGTTCTCCCTGACAGGATTAAAAACTCAAAAGATGCCCCAAAGGAATTTTCACTGGCAAAAAACGAAAAGGATATTATCGTCAATGTTATGCAAGAATGCAACTGGAATAAACATAAAGCAGCCACCCTGTTGGATATAAGCAGGGGAACCCTTTACGGCAAGCTTAAAAAGTATAATATAAGGTCATAAGTAGCCGCTCACGGCTTGAAACTTGAAATTGGAAAGTAGAAATTGTGGAGAGATGAAACGAGTTTACGAATTGGATGTCTACAAACTGGCAGAAAAGTTATCAGAAGAAAAGTTTTATCTGAGTCAAACGTGACAGAATACAAAGCAATAGTTGAAAAACTCGGCCCAAAATTGAATGCGTTCATCAACAGTACAAAAGTATTAAGGCCAAATTTCCAATTTCTATTTTCTAATTTCAACGTTCTGTGAGCGCTTACGGTCACAATTATAAAGTTATGCTCGAAACACATGTCGCATATTGAACAGTCAGCTTATATTATATTTTGTTTTACACACTATTAACTTATTGAAAATACACTTTAATTGCTCTTTTTGCTTTCGCTTGAGTCGGATATTGAACAGTTTTTGGCTGCCTTTATGGGCTATTTCCCGTTCCCTGCCTTTCCTGAGGCTTAATTATTACTCAAGTTTCGCACCTTTTTTATTTATCAAGCCCTTTAAACTATAAAGAATCCAATTCTGTCCTTTGCGGCTACGCCTCCCTTCCACAATCAGGTTCTATGTGTTGGCACGCAATTTGCTTTTTCTCTTAATAAGAATCAAGAAAGACAAAACTAAATATAATTCCAGGGAGGTATAAGAGAGATTTAGAATGAAAGACCTCCACACCAGCATTAGAGTAAAAAACATCAAGTTCATTCCAAAGAGTATCCCGCCTCGAATTGAACGGGTGCTTTGGGAATGTCCCCCTTGACACACCTTTTGATCTCACAAACTAACTATTCATAATACATTAATCGGACAAATATTCTCATACACCAGTTTTTGGTAACTCTTTTGAAGAGCAACTGGTTTATGTTAGATATTTATAAAATAGAGGAGGACAATTATGCAATTATACCATGGCTTTAGGGCACACACCATAACCGGCTTGGGATACAACAAAAAGCTGGCAAAAAGATTTGATTCCGGAACCAAAGCAAGTGATTATTGGGAAGCCTGCGGCAGGAAGTTTGACCACCTGCAGGAGATCGGCATGGCTATGAAAAACAGAGAGCTGGAAGTGCCTGAATCAGGCAAAATCCAAGTAAAAAAGATAGGCTTAAGATCTAATGAGGTTCCCGGTATAAAATTCACGGCATATGTACTGGCCGGGTGTGCCGTGGTTGGCCTCGGAATCAGTGCGTCAGCGGCCTTTATGGCCGTTACATCCCCGCTTCTGATAGTACTTCCCATGGTAGGAGGTATGATTTCCGCAAGTATGGCCGTTGGGTTTGCCAAGGCTGCCCAGGCTTTTGTAAAGACCCCTCAGATCAAGGAAAGGGGGCTGGTCTCATTGGACACGTCTAAAGGCAAGGTGGCTTTGTTCTATACTTTCGTTCATGGAAGCCCCAGGAGAGTTGTTAATTTATAGGGTGTTTTCCGGCCGTAAGGCCACTTGTTTAACCAACTAAATAAAAGGGGCGGTTTTTATGGCCGCCCCTTTTGTTATGCAGTAGAAACCACACTATTTAAAGGAGCGCAGATTTTGGTCTGGTTAGAGTATTTTGCATGTCTCGTTATTATCATGTTCGCAGGATCAAAGTTGTCCAAATATGGAGATGTTATTGTTAAAAAAACAGGTCTGGGCGGACTATGGATAGGGTTAGTACTTATAGCTGTTGTAACATCAGCCCCTGAAGTGACTGTCGGTGTGAGTGCCGCAACCCTGGTAGGCCTTCCTGACCTGGCTTTGGGCGCTTTATTTGGGAGCTGTATTTTTAACCTTAGCATTCTGGCTTTGCTGGACATACTCCACGGTCCGGTTCCGATCTTGAGCAGAGCACGCCTGGGACATGTTACATCAGCGGCAATGGGAATATTGCTTCTTGTAATCGCTTCCGGGGGTATTTTGGCCGGCAAAAGGTTTCCCGGATTAGCTTTTGGATGGGTGGGTATATCAAGTGTTCTTATCCTTATATTGTATCTGGTCGGAGTAAGGCAGATATTTTGCCTTTGGCTTAATCGCAGTACACAGCCGCCGGAAAACGATCCGCCACAATATGCGCTGATTACATCAAAGTCGGTATACTTAAAATTTGCATTGACAGCCATAGCGGTTGTCGGCGCTGGGATATGGGTATCGTTCGTTGGTGACAAAATCGCCGAGACCACCGGCTGGGGAGCCGGCTTTGTTGGCAACCTGTTTTTGGCGATTAGCACCTCGATGCCTGAGTTGGTAGTAGCTATCGCTGCCCTTCGTTTGAATGCTATAAATATAGCAATATCTGTTATATTAGGTGCTAATATGCTGGATATCCTTGCTATAACCTGGATTGACCTTTTCTATACCAAAGGGCCTGTTCTTGCTGCAGTGTCAAATGACCATATCATAACAGCTATGGTGGCGGTAATTATGAACTGCATTGTTATTGCCGGTCTTTTTTTTAAACAGAAACATAAATTCTTTATCGTCAGCAGCTGGTATTCTCCTGCCTTAATTGGGCTCTATATCTTTGGTGCTTATGCTTCATTCACATCAGGTGCCGGCTTGCTGAACCCTTAGCCGGTAGATCTTTGGAATTAGATTTAGGATGCTGTAAACTCATCGAAACAAACCGATTATAAACAGGCTGGGGATATGTGGCTTATTTAGGGTCGAACTTAAACTTCTTGTCGGTAAAAATCTTCACGCAGACGTCAACCATGTTCGGATCATATAGAATGCCTTTGTTCCGTGAAATTTCCTCTAATGCCCTGTCAATACCAATGGCTGGTCGGTAAGGTCGGTGAGAGGACATGGCCTCAACCACATCGGCTACACCCAGAATCCTTGCTTCCAGGCAAATTTCTTCACCCGAAAGTCCCTGGGGATATCCGGAACCGTCCAGCCTTTCATGGTGTTGAAGCACAATCCTGGCAATCGGCCACGGGAATTTTATCCCTTTCAATATATCGTAACCTACCTGTGGATGAGTTTTAATTATTTCGAATTCGAATTCGCTCAACCGCCCTGGCTTGCTGAGGATTTCAGACGGCACATTTATCTTGCCGATATCGTGTATAATTGCGGATATATGGATTTTTTTAATCTGTTCCTCTGTAAAATTCATATCTTTGGCAATGGCAATGGCCAGTCCGGCTACTCGATGCTGGTGACCGGCAGTATAGGGATCTCTCCATTCTGCCATTGCTGCCAGTGCGTGGATTGTCCCATCCAGGGCTTCTTGCAGTTTCCCGTAACTTTGTTTCAGTTCCTCCTCTGCTTGTTTGCGCTCGGTAATATCTACCACAATGCCTCTCAAGCCTACAATTTTGTTGTCAGGAATCATAGGACTGGAATATACGATAACAGGAAATGAACTGCCATTTTTCCTCTGTGCCATGTATTCAGCGTGGTCTGACTTTTCTCCGCTCAATACTTTCTGAATATCTCCCCCGGCTCTATCTCTGTCTTCAGGAGCAATTATCTGAATAGCGTTTAAACCTTTATCAAAATCCTCCTGGGTATAACCAAAAACATCAAATGCATTGCGGTTGACAAATATCAGCTTTCCTCTTTCATCCATTTCAAAAACTGTTTGCGGTAATAAATCAGCCAACTTTCTGAACCTCTTTTCGGCCTTACGCAGTTTGTCCTCCGCCTGTTTCCGTTCAGCAACCTCCTTTTGAAGACCCAGCATCTTCTTTTCCAGTTTGTTTACCAGACGCTCGCTGTAGAGCTTCAATATCTCTTTTTCCTCTATCAGAATATGCCTTCCAGCGCCTGTCTTTCCATTCTCCGCATCTTTAATGACGGATCGTATGATTTCCATGAACTCATCCGGCTCAACGGGCTTACGAATAAACCTGTCCGCCCCCATTTTCAGGGCGGCTTCCTCATCTTTTTCATCTGTATATGTGGCTGTATAAAAAACAAAGGGGATATTCTTTAGTTTCTCATCTCCTTTGCACTTACAACAAAACCGAAATCCATCCATGACCGGCATGAGGATATCGGAGATTATCATATCAGGCAGAGATTCTTTTGCCATGCTTAGAGCCTCTTCCCCGTTGACGGCTGCTTCGATTATATGCCCTTCGGGCTCAAGAATTTTTTTAAGGATTATCCTTGAATTTTCATTGTCATCAACTATTAAGATTTTCATCCCGTTATATCTCCTGTTACGATGTAAGAG
>Ga0307380_10002073_pt1 | contig 28720 bp, 29 predicted proteins | sample UN3MG_FD_202239 | JGI IMG/M metagenome (GOLD analysis project Ga0307380, IMG submission 202239) | Soil microbial communities from Risofladan, Vaasa, Finland - UN-3 | ecosystem: Environmental > Terrestrial > Soil > Coastal area > Acid sulfate soil | place: Finland: Risofladan, Vaasa | collected... | reverse complement strand
GCCTTTTTACTCCTTTCTGACCGGGAGACTCCAGGGTTAAACAATATCACCTGGTATGGGCGGGAACAGAATATGAAAGGTTGTACCGCTGTGGCGCAGTGGGTTCTGTCCCGAGCCAAACCATTAATCCTGCAGGAACAAGCCGACGCTAAGAAGCTCCTAGGTTCGGCTTTGGGGAAGGAGATGCTGCCCATTATCTGTGTACCGGTAATACGCATCACAAACCCGGCAGGTGTTCTTGGTGCTGGCTCACCTTACTCAGCAGGGGAGAAATTTCAGTACTGGCTACCTCTCCTGGAATCACTGGGGGAACTGGCAGGCGCACTTCTAGAGGTTATTGACCTTCGGCAGAGATTATCCCAAAAAGAGGAACAGGTACGGTGTCTTATTAAGAATACTCTTGAAGCCCAGGAAGTAGAAAGAGAGTGCATCTGTCTTGATATTCATGATGGAGTGACTCAGACCCTGACCGCCGCCTTCCAGTATCTCCAGACCTTGAACGCCGTCTTACCTGAAGATAACCATACCCGGCAATTATCCCTCAGAACAGGTAGTTTAGTAAAGCAAGCCATTCAGGAATTGAGAGAAGTTATTAATAGCCTGCAGCCGACAGCCTTGAAGAGGTTCGGTTTGGTGACCACGCTGGGGCAGGAGATACGGGAATTGGAGCAGGAGTTAGGCTGGAAAATAGATTTTGAAACCGATGCCCCCAGGCTTCCTGGAGACATAGAGATTGGGTTGTATCGCATCATCCACGAGGCAATTACTAATGCTAGGAAACATGCCCATACCCAGCGTCTCCGCATAAGACTGAACTCTACGGATGGCAGGGTGAAGGCTGAGGTAAGGGATTGGGGGGTTGGGTTCATCTGCAATTCCCCGGATATAATCGGAAGGCACAATACCGGATTGCTCAGCATGCGCAAGCGAGCTGAGCTCTTGCAGGGCACCTGTGAAATCCGGAGCATCCCCGGTCTGGGAACCGCAGTGCTGGTAGAAATACCCCTTATCCTTTAGTGAGGAAAGTATGGATAAGATAAAGGTGCTTTTGGCGGACGACCATCCTGTGGTACGTGAAGGTCTTAACGCTATGCTGGGTACTGCATCGGATATCGAGGTAGTAGCCGAAGCAGGTGACGGCTTTGAGGCTGTAGATAAAGCAAACAAGCACCAGCCTGATGTGGTGCTGATGGATCTTAGTATGCCTAATCTGGACGGTCTGGAGGCTACCCGGCGCATTAAAAAGCAACTCCCCTCAACTGCGGTTATTATTCTCACCGTATACGATAACGATGCTTATGTTATGGATGCAGTGAAAGCCGGCGCTGGCGGTTATCTGCTCAAAGATACCTCAAAAGACCTTCTCATCAATACTATCCGGGCGGTTAACAGTGGCGGTATGCTCGTTAAGACCAGCCTGCTTCGCAAGGCTTTTCGGGGCTTGACCGAAGCTGCCGATGTTCAACTTGCCGAGAAGCCGACATCAATTATGATACCCAATGAGCTTACATCCCGTGAGCATGATGTGCTTCAGTTGTTGACCCAGGGGCGAAGCAACAAGGAGATTGGACGGGCACTCTGCATCAGCGAGGACACTGCCAAAAAGCACGTGCAGACTATCATGCTGAAGTTGCGTGTTTCTGATAGAACTCAGGCTGCGGTAAAAGCTGTGCGCAACGGTCTTGTTACCAACTTTCCCGACAAAGAGATATAATTCCAGCCAGCCCTGTTCAAAAAGCGTCCCTGGAGCGATTCGAACGCTCGACCCGCTGCTTAGAAGGCAGCCGCTCTGTCCAACTGAGCTACAGGGACCGAAGCTAAATTAGGGTATATTCTTTACATAACGGGCAAAGTTGGCGACAAATGGGCGACAGAATTTTTATTTATCCCCGCGGGCAGCACTTCATCCAGTAGCGCCATAGCATCCTCTTGCATGCCCTCTATTATATGTGAGTAGACATCCATTGTAAAGGCTACCGATGCGTGGCCTAGAGCCTCGCTGATAACTTTAGGCTTTGCCCCGCGTAGTAACATTAAGGAAGCAAAAGTATGTCGCAAATCATGAAAGCGGACATTCTCCAGTCCCGCCTGCTTTGCTATCCTGGCGAAATTATGAGTTAGCACGTCTGGGTCAAGCGGTTTGCCTTCAACATTAGCAAAAACAAGGTCATCTAAAGTAAGCTCTTTTTCTAGCTCCTGATAAAGCCGCTCACGCTCTCCCCGGTATTCTCTCAGGAATAGAGCTAACTTCGGGGTCATGGCAACACGCCTTCGAGAGTGGCTTGTCTTAGGCTCATTGAATTGGCAGACACCTCGGCGCTTGTATAGCACCTGGTTAACCGATATTGAGAGAAAATCAAGGTCAATAGAACGCCACGTTAAGCCTAGTAATTCAGCTTGTCTAAGTCCAGTGCTCACGGCGGTATAGATTACAGGATAAAATTGATTAGTTGATGCGTTCCCCAGTAGGACTTCAAGCTCACCGGGTGTCAAGGTACGCATGGTCTTACCCTTCCAGGACGGCGGGTCAACAAGCTCGCAGGGATTCCGGCCCAGGTAGCCTTGTCTCACGGCATATTTAAGGGACTGGCTTAATATCCGATGGTGATAATGTACCGACCGGGCCGATAGCTTTTCGCAAGCCTTGCCGTAGTAAGCCTGTATTGCCTGGGGGTGAAGGTGCTTTAACTGTATATTCCCCAGGGCGGGTATTAAGTGGTGCTCTACTATGCTCTGGACAGTGTCAAGCGTCCTGAGGCTACAATGAGTCTTGACATAGCCAGTTAGCCAGTTGTTAAAATGCTCCGCCAGGGTAAGCCGCCCGGGCGGGGCATACACGCCCTTTTCGAGACTGACCAATAGCTCATTCAACCTCTTTTGGGCGTCTGATTTGCGTGTTGAGTGTATCGTCTCGAAATGCCGGCGCCGCTTGCCGTCAGGCCCGGTGCCGGTATCAACTGTGATTTGCCAAGAATACTGTCCTTTTCTGCGAACGTATCCTCTCATTGCTGCCTCCTTTCTTAGTTTATATCCTAGCAAGGACATAGGTCACATTTACTGTGAAGTATGTCCGGAACCAATGTAAGTGGATTGAGAATCTTGGCTAGGTCATCGTTTACTCTCTTTATTGTCTTCAAATCCTCAAGTAATGGATCAATAGTTTCCTTCCTTCGGGCCAGCAAATTCGTTACCACCCCAATACATGCCTTCTTTGCCTGGGTTCTTACATCCTCCGGAACGATAACCCTTTGTGCAAGGTTTCCAAATGCTAGTTCAGCCCAGCCATCACCCCGTGGAAAGACCTTAATTTGGGAAACCAGTTCCTCTAGCTCAACTTTCCCGGCCAGTATACCTTTCCACAGGATGCACCGCCCCTGGCAGCGACACTCCGAACTCAGGCAAACGACATTCCGGATTATCCCGCTTTGTGGAAAGAGCCAAAACCAACAAAACCACGCAAGGTAAGAGAACGACGCCATCGGAATCGGGTATGGCTTGGCCCCTTGGCAGGTGACGGGTTATGGTATGAAGACCCGGTGAGGAAGAACAAACACAGAGAACTGACGCGGGCTGGAATGGAACGAGCGAGGCAGGCTGGTAAACAAATTGGCGTAATACCGGTGGAAGAGCGAGAGGGATTTGCTGAAAGATTTGCTCCGGTTCTCGTACAACTCGAACAGAAGGCCATAACTCGCCGGCAGGCTGCTAAGGAATTGGGCATCTCCGGCCCCACATTAAAGCGTATCCTGGACGACCACCTGGCCGCCACACAGCAAGCACTTGTCGCAGACGGGGAACGAACCGCCTTAGTTGTCTGAAAGGAGTCGGACTGACAGAATCGCTGAACATTAAACCCTGACATTTTCCCTTGACAACAACAGGGGATATTCTCCTCAAGGCGTGGAGAGTATCCCTTTTTTTTGTGGCTAGAAAGGGGGAGTTATGTCTTGGCTCTATAACCACCGAGACCAGCTTGACGGTTATGAGCTATATGCCGAGATTGCCTACCACTTCAGACCCAAAGTGTTGCCTGATGACAGGGATGATATTGAGATGGAGATAGTCCTTAAGCTCAAAACTGAGGCAGATAAAAAAGACCAGGTAACCATAGGCTTCCTGTATGTTGTTGCCAGAAATGTGGTGAGGTCTTACTGGCGCAAAAAGTACCGGGAGCAAAGGAGATTCTGTCGCCTCTACGAGGGAGAAAAGGGCGAGATGATTGCCGATGGCAGGGAAATTTTTACCCCCGCTCCTGATATCGAGGCTCTAGTTGACGCTAGGGCTACACTCAATAGACTACCGGAAAGAATGGTCAAAGCGGGTGCTGTAAGGGCAGAAGGCGGCAAGCTAAATAATGCCGACAAGCTGTATCTATGCCGTCAAAGGCATAGAATATCTAAATACAACTGGTCTGACGCTAAAAAAATTGAGCGGATGCGACGACTCTATGTAGAGGAAGGTTTGAACTGCACTGAAGTAGCTAAAGCTGTCGGGAAGAGTCAGTCGGCAGTTCAGCGCCAGCTAAACAAGCTAGGAATAATCAGGAAAAGGTCTAGGAGCTAGTATCAAACTGCCTACGTTTGACAGTGTAACTATGCCCACAAATTGAATAAGCAAGCAAAAAGAGCCGAAGGGGTTAATCCTTCGGCTCTTTTTTTGTCCCGAATCACACATTCTAAGCAATCGTTCAACTGAAACAGATATTTTTTGTATTCGGCTAGGTTGTTTTGACGGCGACATAGGAGAAGGATAAACCCACCACAGCACCCTGGTTTTCCCTGACAGGGCTTGCTTGGCAGCATAAGCAAAATTTAGTATTTGTCAGGGATAGTTGAAAAATACCTAACAGGTATGATAGCGCCGCACAAATCTCGGCACCCATGCCTCAATCCCGGCATCCCGGGCTACATTGTGGATCTGTACCGAATTGTAGAGCCCACCAACGCGCCCTGGCTTCACGTTCACCACCCGGCAGGCACCAATCTGCAGTGCCAGCCGGAAATCCCGGGGACTCTTTATTGATTTGTCTAGGCAGATGGGCGTCTCGATTCGGTTCTGCAGCTCGGTGTGCTCGATAATATCCGTGTGGAAAAGGGGTTGTTCAATCATCGCTAAGTTGAACCGGTCAAATGCTCGGAGTATCTCAATGTCCTCTTTCAGATTGTACCCCGAATTGCAGTCCACGTGGAATACCTGAGTTGGGAATGCACTCCGCACTGCTTCCAGCACCTCAATATCCCAACCATGGCGAACCTTCAGCTTGATTCTGGGATATCCAGTATCCACTGCCTTTTGGACTAGGGCGAGCAGGTCGTCGATTGTATCCTGCACCCCGAAGTCCGCACCACATTGAACAACTGGGTCCCTACCCCCTAGAACTCGCCAGAGGGGCTGTCCCAGCATCTTGCTGTGCAACACCCACCAGGCAGTCTCCCGGGACTTTTCCTAACTCAGAATACATTTTGCCAATCAGTAACCCAGCTTCTACTTACCGTAAGCCACTTCCTTTCTCAGCTCGCTACAGTCTTCTCGAGGGTTGCCTAGTGGCAACCCCTGTCGAAGCCATTTCCTTCACAGCCTCAATAGCATGAAGGATATCTTCCTCGACATTCATTGGGCCGATGCTAAACCTGACCGCCCCTGTCTGTATGGTTCCTAACTGCTCATGAGCTTTTGGAGCGCAGTGTAAACCAGTCCTTGTAGCAATATTATGGTCAACATCGAGCATGATTCCGGCGTCGGTAGCACTATGTCCCTTGATGTTTAACGAGAGTACTGCCATCCGGTTCTTCAACGATTTTGTGCCGTAAATGGTAACATTTTCGATATCAGAGAGCTCTCGCTGGAATAAGTCCAGCAATTCCATTTCCTTCCCGTGAATATTGCTGAGCCCTCTTCTGGCGATATACTTTTGCCCGGCATTTAGACCCGCGATGCCCATTACATTTATGGTTCCAACCTCAAGTCTGAAGGGATATTCCGGGAGGTGAAAGGGATAGGCAGAGCGGACTCCGGTGCCGCCAGCGCGAGTCTGAGCTATCTTAATCTTGTCTCGCACATAAATCCCACCTATGCCCGTGGGACCTAGCAGAGATTTATGGCCAGTAAAGGCAACAACATCGATATTCATGCTTTCGATATCAATAGGTATAACGCCAGCGCTTTGTGCGGCATCTATGGCAAATATCACCCCCCCCTCTCTACAGATTTTACCGATCTCAGCAACTGGTTGAACTGTGCCCAGAACATTCGAACTGTGGTTAATAATCACGAGACTAGTATTCTTCTTTATCTTCCTCTTGACATCGTCCGGATCGATGTAACCCTCGCTATCAAATGGGATATAGTCTACCTCAACTATTCCCTTAGCATGCAGATGGTGGATAGGGCGTAGAACCGAATTATGGTCTAGATTTGAAGTGATTATGTGATCTCCAGACTCTAAGATACCGCTGATAATAATATTCAACGAGTCTGAAGCATTATATGTAAAGACGAGCCGGTTGGGGTCAGTCCCATTAAAGAGGCTAGTCAACAGTTTCCTGGTCTCAAACACAAGCGATTCAGCTTCAATGCAGAGGTCGTATCCAGAACGACCGGGATTTACACCCTTTTCGCTGTAGAATTGGCACATAAAATCAATTACTTCTTTTGGCTTGGGATAGACTGTTGCTGCATTATCAAGATATGTTAGCTTTGCCATACAAACCTCCTAAATTAACTGTCCATAATATCCAAGAGAACTTTATCGGTCTCCACCATACCGGGAGAACTAATTTTCCCCATATTTTTGATTGTTACCTCCACATCCTTGCCAACAATCCCAATATGAGCAGGAATAACAGCTCCCCTCAGAGCAAGGAAAGCTGCCCTTACTGCTGCCCCTGCTCCAGTGGAAGTTTTCAGGGCACAACTAAAGTTCCCTCCATCGCAAATAATGCCTGTTATATCTGCGGCCATGTTTGTAATAGCATGTCCAATTTGTTCATCACTTCCCCCCAGTAAATAAACAATCCCGGCACTTGCGCCAGCAGCAGCTGTAACAGCGCAACCACAGAAAGCAGACAATCTGCCAGAGTAAGCTTTTATGTAGATAGTGAGCAGAAAACTGAGAGCAATTGCCCTGGCTAATTTTTCTTCCTCAATACCTTTTCTTTCTGCTATGACGGCGACTGGCAAACTGGCAGTTATCCCGTGAGACCCACTGCCGGCAATGCTCATAGCCGGTCTTTGGGACCCGCCAAAGCGAGCATCACAAGCAGCAGCCACAAGAATCTGAGCAGATGTTATCGGGTCGTCAGCTATTTTGCCCTCCTCTAGCAAGCTAAGCATATTAGCTCCTACCCCTATCCCAAATCGTCCGGTTAGCCCCTCCTGAGCTAGCTCCTTATTCATTTTTACTGCATCTAATATAAACTTAATGTCCTCAAAGGGAATCCCCTTAATGAAGTTCACTAGGTCAGTTACGCTTAACTTGGTAATATCAAAACGCCCTTCTTTTCTTTTTTCCTTCTTCTTATATATAACTTCTTTGTTAACTTCAACCAGAACAATATTGGTATGTGAGTCCTTAATGACTGTCCTGGCGGTCCCCTTATTTGTCTTAACTACGGCCTCTGCATATACACCTGCTCCTTTTTTCTCCATTGCTACCTCTACAATTCCTCTCTTTAGCCAAGAATTTGCTTTAACTACGCTCTCTGCTTTAACATGCTTTAAAACCTCCAGCCCCAAACTTGGGTCACCTACTAGTGCCCCCAACATAGCAGCCAATGCATAGCCTCTCCCATTTGTACCTGGGATTACAACTGTTGTGCTAGTTTTGAAAAGAGCAGGGTCTACAATTATCCTGATTCGTTCTAATTTCCCACCTATTGCCTGATAAGCCGTAGATGAAGCTAATGCCACCGCAATTGGCTCGGTGCATCCGATCGCCGGCTTCATTTCTTCCTTCAAAAGTTTCAACAAGGCTTTTTCTGTCTTTCTCTGCATTTTTATTTGAACACAGGCACTAGCCCCGGGGGGTCTCACACTGCACATCCAGCCGTACAAACATGTAACCGGACATGCCGCACAAGTGTAAATCCTGGTCGTTTAAATCCTGGTTGTTCCGGATATGACCTTTGCATAGAGGCTGAATCGCTTGTGTTTGCCTGTTTTTACTTCTCTTCCCCCCTAACAGCGGCCGAAATCGCCCTTAGGTGCTCCAGGCTTGTTCCAGCAACGCCACCTACAATTGACGCCCCCGCTGCAATCCAGTCTGGAACTGTCTTAGCCGTCTGCTCCGGGGTAACCGGGTAAATTGTCTTGCCGTCAATCTCTTGAGCTGATCCCTGATTAGGCATTATTATTATCGGCTTGTCACAACCTTGCCTTGTCTCCTCGATAATAGTGACAGCGTCCTCTCTAGACGTAAAGCCGGCACCACCATAGCAGCATGCTCCTATGACATCAGCTCCAGCTTCCTGGAACCTTGTTGCTGCTGTCTTGGGGTCAACACCCATTAGTGTCTTGATGCCCGTCTTATAGTGATAGAGAAAGTTAAGCGCTATCACAGGAATGTCACCGAGATCCCTCAGCGCTCTGATGCCGACTACTACTTGTTCCGTATCGTTCTCAACAAGCTCCAATACGTCTACTCCACCCTCTAACAAAGGAATTATCACCTCCTTGTAGCTTTCGTAGAGTTCATCAACGGTCATATCACCACCTGCAGACTCCAGGAAACGACCAGTGGTACTTATAATCCCCTTCAGATGGCAATTCTTCGGAGTAGCCTCCCTGGCAAGTTGCGTCTGCTTAATGGTTAGTTCGTAGAGCCTATCCTCTAAGCCAAATCCTCTTAACCTATATCTAATATTTCCCTGAGTTGCCGTTGTTCCGAAGTCACTTCCGGCTGCACAGGTTGCCTTAATTAGATCTTGGAAGTCTTGGGGGTGATCGACAATCCACTCAGATAGATGCCCTGTCAAATCACGCCCTTTCTCCTCAGCTAATCCATGTATTGTTATATGGCTGACGAGAACCTCGCCGCCTCTCAGTCTCTCTAAAAGGTCTCCACGCATTCTTATTTCTCCTTGCTAATACTGACCTAATTCGTCTTAGGTTTCACCTCAACCCCAAAAGTTCCTTTGCTTTATCCACTGCCGACCCTGCATCTGGGGCATACCCGTCAGCACCAATCTCGTCAGCATATTGCTGAGTCACTATGGCTCCACCGATCATTGTCTTTACTCGCCCCTTCAGGCCGGCCTTCTCCAGAGCCTCAATTACGGGTTTCATCCTTTGCATAGTGGTAGTGAGAAGAGCAGACATACCAACTATTTGGGCGCCATCTGCTGCAGCATCAACAAACCTTTGAGGAGGAACATCCACGCCCAGATCATTGACTTCGTAGCCAGCTCCTTCCAGCATTATCCTTACGAGGTTCTTGCCTATGTTATGTATGTCTCCCGTCACTGTCCCTAATACTATCCTCGCTTTCACCTTCTGTCCGCCGGCTTTCAGCATCAACGGTCGCAATATCTCCATTCCTGCTTCCATGGCTTTCCCAGCAAACAGTACTTCGGGGAGAAATATCTCGTTTTCCTTAAATAGTTCGCCCACCATAGTCATGCCGGCAATCAGTCCTTCATTTAGTACGTCTTCTACGCTTGCTCCCTCATCCAGAGCTGCCTGGACAAGCCCCTTTACCTTGGAGGCTTCACCCTTTCTCAGATCTTCTGCTATTGCCTTTAGAATACCCACTCCTTCTCCTTTTCTTCCCTTCTCACTATTTTGCACCTTCTTCAATTCACTTCAGCCGAGAGCTTGTTACAGCTAACAGATGCTTGTCAGGAGTGTTTGGTGGGACTACACAGTCTGGTCCTAGAATAAGACGTCTACTACCAGTTTCCTCCAGAGCAGACCTGACCTGAGCAGATATAGCCTCCACCGGTCCCTCTAGTAATGTATCTCCTCTGACTCCTGAACACAGGGTCTTATCAGTTCTGCTCATTGCTTCCTTCAGGCCAGGATTTCGCGGCGATAAAGAGTCATAGCTTATAACATGAGTTGGAAAGCCGGCCGTCATGTCTTCGAGCATTATGTTCTCACGACATAGATGAGACACGTTAAACGTGGCTCCCTCCTCCGCAGCAGCTTTATAGATAGCAAGGTCATAGGGCTTGCCAAATGTTTCAAACTGCTCTTTGGTGAGGGTATCCCCTGACCACACAGTTGTAGCAAAGAATATCCCGTCCGCTCCCGCCCTAATAAGCTCCCTTGCATAATCAACCAAGGTGGAAGTTATGGCCTGTAGCCCTTCAATCAATTCTTCAGGGTTTTCCGCCATGAGCTTCTGCACAGCTGAAGCTTCCGTTGGTGCCTTAGCTATACCACCACACAAACGTGCTACAACACTAAGAGGGGAGAATATGGTATGTATGATTGGAACCTCTCTTTTCACTGCCCCGGCTAGGTATCTGTTGATTTCTACCTGTTCAGCCAGTATTCCTTTAGTTGGGTCAAGTCTCCCCAGTTTCTTCAGGTCACCAGCGTTCTTAACCGGATAATACTCCAGTTGTGGGCCCTTCTCAGCATCAAACCGATATTTATTGCCCCATGGTTCCACATACGAGGCATAGCTTAGATTCACTTTAATGAAGTCCCAATCAAATTTGAGGTTCTGGTCTAGCAGATAATGTGCTAAAGTTTCAGCCGAGCGCTCTGCCAAGTGGTTGTGACCCCAAAAGCTAGCCGGAACCTTGTCAACCTCTTCTCCTCTTATAGCTGCCATAACCCTTTCTCGTTTAGTCATCTCTATCATTCCTTTTCTCCTTTCAATACACTTGTATTTTGATATCTACCAATCTTTGCAAGCTTTTGACACTGCGAACAGATGTCCCTCGGGTACCTCGGAAGAAATGCTACAATCAGGGCCGAGGAACAATCGTCTACCCCCGGTCTGTTTCACAGCATCTTGCGCCTCCAAAATGATTGCGTCCTCAGGGCCATACAGCAATGTATCACAACTAAGACCCCCCCAAAGAGCTTTATCAGTTTTTGTCATTGCCTCACGCAAACTTGGATTTCGCGGGCAACGAACTCCGTAGTTAATAAGTTGCACCGGATAATCAGATAGTAAATTAAACATTATGTTTTCTCTGCAAATATGTAATACATTAAAGATAGCTCCCTCCTCATTTGCAGCTTTATAAACTGCGAGGTCATAGGGCTTCCCAAATACTCTATACTCTTCTTCAGTACACGCATCCCGTGACCACGTTGTAGTGGTTATGAATATTCCATCCGCCCCCGCCCTGATGGCTTCTCTAGCGTAATTAGCCAAGGTTTGGCTAATTACAGACAACCCATGATGCAGCATCTCAGGATTTTCTCTCATATACCGCTGAACGTGAACCACTTCCGAATTAGTCCGTGGTATTGCGCCGGTTAGGTAGCTTGCAACAGTGAGAGGAGAAAAGATCGTGTGTATAAAAGGCACACTTCCCTTAAGATTTTCGCCAAGTATTTTGGTTACTTTAATCTGATCACCCAGTGGACCTTCAGTCGGCTCCAGTTTTTCTAACTTTCCGAAGTCATCAGCACTCTTTACCACAGGATTCTCAATCAATGGGCCTCTTTGGGAGTCAAATCGATACTTACAGCCCCATGCCTCTCCATAGCAGGAAGACCTAAAATTAACCTTCATAAAATCCCAATCATACTTTTGGTTTTGCTTTTGCAGGTATGTAGCAAGCATTTCAGGAGATTGTTCTGCCCAGTGATGGTGACCAAAAAAGCTCATAGGTACGTGGTCTACCGGTTCTCCTTTCAAAGCTGCCATTACCCTCTCTCTTTTAGTCATATCTGCTACTATTTTCATCTAAACCTCCTCTCTAAAAATACAGCATAATTACCCCAACATCATAGACGGAAGCCATACAGCTAATTGCGGGATAAACATCACTAATATCACAACTATGAGTTGAAGTGGGATGAAAGGAAGGCCCGCACGTATGATGTCCGCCATACTTATATCTTCTGGCATAACACTTTTCATATAGAACAAAGCGAAACCAAAAGGAGGAGTGAGGAATGATAGTTCTGCATTACATAGAAAAAGAACACCAAACCAGATATAATCACGCCCTAAACTGGTGACTATCGGAAGGAAGACTGGCATGCAAATTACCTGAATTACTACCTCCTGAACAAAACATCCCAGCGCTATGAAGACTACTTGCATTGTACCAATAATAGATAGAGGAGCTACAGTCAAACCAGCCACCCAGTTAGATACAAATGATGGCCCCCCTGAAAGAACGAAAACACTCTTAAAACAGTAAGCTCCTATAAATATCCAAAGAAGCATACTGGAAGACTTGCCAGTTTCGATAACACCTTCCCGCAGCGCACTCCAGGTAAGTTTACGCCTTCCGGCTGTGATTAGTAAGGCGCCTAGAGCACCTATCCCTGCAGCCTCAGTAGCACAAGCTATTCCAAAGAATACTGAGCCAAGCACAGCTACTATAAGACATAGTGGCAATATAAGAGACTTCAGCGAGACGACCTTTTCCCGAAAGCCAACTCGCTCCTCGGGAGGTATCGGCGGGGCAAGGTTCGGGTTACGGTAACACCTTATACCTATGTAAATCATTTCAATCCCTGCTAGAATAAGCCCGGGAATGAGTCCACCTATAAACAGTTGTCCCACTGATACCTGTGCTATAGCGCCATAAACGATAAAGCCGACGCTGGGAGGTATAAGAATTGCCAAGCAAGCTCCGGCCATTACGGGACCTATTGCCATTCCCTTACTGTACCCATATTTGAGCATTATAGGAACAGCAACGATGCCCAAAACCACGATGCCCGTTGCTACTACACCTGACATTGCCCCTATAAACACACTTACAAGTATAACAGCCATTGCCAGCCCACCCGGCACTCTATCAAGCCATAATCTCAAGCTATCGAAGAGCTCTTCTATTATTCCTGAAGAACGAAGCATCATTGCCATGAAGATGAATAGCGGTATAGCAACAAGAGTATAGGATTCCATCGCCATTAGGGCATTAGCGACTAAAGTAAAAGTTACATGACCACTTCCCCATAGAAGGTAGATCAACACTAAGCCAGTGATTCCCATTGCGAATACGACTTGTTGTCCAGAAAGCAATAGAACAGAAAGCAAGACAAACATTACGCCCATAGCCACTAAAGGGCTAAATTCAACCATTACGTTTCACCTCCACAGAAGTGTGGTTGACTGCCCTGCCAAAACCTACTGATAAATCACGAATGAACTTGACTCCTAACTGCAGCAATAGCATAAAAGATGCAACGGCCAGTGCAATCTTTGGAGGCCAACGAGGAGGTCCCCAAACAGAGTAATAATGCTCATCTACCATCACAGAGTTAATTGCTCCCAGAGTAGCGAAAACAAACAACGACCCGATGAAACCTATACTTAATATGCCAGTGAGCACATCAGCCTTTGCTCTTCCTCTTGGTGACAACTTCTCCCACAACACATCCACCCTGACATGTCGCTTTTGCTGGAGGCAATATGCCCCCAACAATACAAGATAACAACCAAAAGTCATCTCCAACGATTGATGAGCCCAGATTGTCGGACTATTGAAGACATATCTAGCAATAACCTCATGAGAAACGATGTAAATCAAAGGAATGACTCCAAATACTATCACCCCGCCACTTTTAACTGTGAAGTTGTCTACGGCAGATAAAAGCTTATCTAATTTTCTATTCATTTCTTCATTATCCTTCAAAGATAAGAGTAGGGGAGAAGCGAGCCTCCTTCTGAACTCAGCCTAAAAAGGACGACTGCTCCTCCCTATCAATCCATTAGCCCACATGCTCCATATAGCTATTCAGCCCCATTACTTATAGCCCATATGCTCCATATAGCTATTCAGAATGTCCCATCCCTGGACCCAGTAAGCATCTTCTTCGTGTGGCTCTACCGAAGCCATAGCAGCCGCACCAAATCTCGCAATTTCTTCACCGGTCAAGTAAGTTACCGTAACGCCATGCTTATTCTGGACTTCCACAAGAACCTCAGATGTGCGGTACTCTTGATCATGTATAGAAACTGCGCCGCTATATTCCCACATATTCTGTATAAGCATCCTGTCACCCTCGGATAAACCTTCCCAGAAGTCCTTATTGGCAAGCATAGAAAGGCCTGTGCAAGCAGTTCCCAGGCATGGTTGTACCCAGTGCTTAGCTACCTCATAGAGGCCCATATCATATTGAGATAGAGCGTCACCGGTTTCAGCAGCATCCAGTAGCCCTGAATTCAATGAGACATAAATCTCATCATGAGGCATGAATACGACACTGGCTCCTAACTTTGCCCAAGCCATAGCATTTATATCGGCGCTCCTTATCTTGAGCCCCTGGAAATCATCTAAGCAGGTGATTGGTACGGCAGATACAACAGAATCTGAACTGCGGGTCTGCGTGCCCACATATACTACATTGACATTCGCGTATATTTCCTGCTTTAGTTCTCTATAACCATGATAGTTGTTGATCTTCCAACCGTCACTAGGGTCTTGCAGTGTACCGGGTATGCCTGACATTATCTCAAGAGCTGGAAACTCATCGCAGAAGTATCCCTCATAAGTGTAAAGCAGGTCAAAGACCCCACTGCCCAATGCACCCAAGTGCTCTATAACCGGCACTACGGTTTCACCAAATACCGTTTCAATTTGGAGTCGCCCACCGGATGCCGTCTCAACGAATTCCTTAAACCTGGCTCCATCCGCTGGTGCATACCCCCCAGCAGTAAAAACACAAAACAGTATATCGGTGGTGGCTTCTTGGGGAGCTGGGGTAGGCGCTGGAGCTGGAGCAGGAGCCGGGGCTGGAGCAGGAGCCGGGGCTGGAGCAGGAGCCGGGGCTGGAGCGGCACAGCCTACCGTAAACGGTATTGCTATCACTACTGCCAGACAAATAGCACCAAGTAGTTTTAACAAACTTTTACTCTTCACTTTTTCCTCCTATTAAGATTTCAGTCGGTGAACCTAAATATCTAATACATTTTCTCTGCTATCATCTACACCTCCTTCAGTGGGCCCTGCCACTAAGCCCGATTACCCCCAGGGCTCCGGTCACGGGAGGGAGAGGCTAAGTAATCAAGCCACTAGGAAAGCAAAAGAAAACCTGTGGCACCCTGGTTTTCCCTGGCAGGGCCACCTCTATTAGTTTCCATATAACTGTATTATAGCCGTAAAAGTGCGACCCTCCTAACAGTATTAATGTGATCACGTACTGCCTTCTCCGCTAGCCGCACTTTTTTTTCACGTACCGCTTCTAGCATCCGTTCATGTTGTGTGACCATAGCATTCCATTCTTTGCCAGTAAAGAGGTAAACAACACGCCTATCAAAGTATTGGTCCCTCAAACTATGAATAAGCGAAGAGAGCTGTTCATTCCCACAAGCTGCAAATAAATGAGCATGAAACTCACTATTTAATTGGGTGAACTTGTTAATATCACGATTGCGAACGGCATCAACTATAAGTTTGTGCACAGCCTTAGCTTTTTCAATATGCTCTTTAGTGGCGCGCAGACAGGCGAGTCTGATAGCCATAACTTCTAGAGCTTCTCTGATCTCGTATAGGTTTCGTATCTGGCCAGGCAAATGGTCAGTGACTATCCATCCACCTTTGCTAGGTGTGCTTGTATATCCACTTAACTCCAGCCGCACTAAGGCTTCGCGTACAGGCGTCCTGCTCATCCCCAACTTTTTTGCGATTGATGACTCAACTAACCGCTTGTTAGGGCGAAACTCACCACTAGCTATAGCCTCCTTGAGCATCTCAAAAGCATAATCGGCATGACTCTCTGCCTGCCGTGATGATCGAGGAATGTTTTCTATTCCAGGATTACGTATACTGTTTCGCATACTGATTCGGATACTACTATACCACGAACATGTTAATTTGTCAATAGTTCGAATTGAGCGGTTCTACGTCAATAAGTGTGAAACTCTGACCTCACGCCTTTGGAATTAGTTGCTAATATCCTCAGCCGGAAGTTATCAATATTACGGTAGCCATAAGCCATCCTTTTTATGGTCTTAATACGATTGTTCTTCCCTTCAACAAAACCATTGGTTATTGGGTAGTCAAAGTAATTCAGTATCTCCTCTCGCCAGTTACTCAGTGTATGTAGAAGCTGTTTAAACTCAGGCAGGGAGTCATCCTTTATCCTCTCCTCCAACAACCTAAGCCTTTCCTCAGCCCTCATCCTATTCGTTTCTCTATACCACGCTCTGAAGCTCTCCTTAAGCACCCATGCTCTCCTGAGTTCGGGATAACGGTAGAATAGCTGATTTAGCTTTGCCTTTTCCCAATCTGCAAGCCTCTCAGCCCCCTTAAGTAGGCTATACCTGTTTCTAAACAAGTCTCGTCTTTTACCTCTTCTATTTCCTCCCTGAAACCGGCTCCTCACCTTATCCAGAGCGCCATTGATATGCCTGATGAGGTGGAACTTATCTACCACCACCTTTGCCTGGGACAGGCATATCTGAACTGCCTGACGGAAAGGCTCATGCATGTCCATTGCCACACCCTTAACTCTCTCAGAGTCGGGAAGACTATCCAGATACTCTTCTACCTTTTGTTGCCCCTGTCCCTCTACTACCTCCATTACTTCCCCTTTCACCAGATTACAGATAGCCGTGTGATATAGACGCCGCCCACTCACCGAGAACTCGTCCAGGCCTATGAACTGGGGTGTTTCTGTCGCTCCTTTCGCCTCAAGTCTTCTCCCTATCTCCTCGGCAACACATCTTCTCACTAATCCCTCACCTACCTTCTCCTTCTGAGCTGTCCTTCTCACCGTCTGATGAAGCGCTTCCTGTCCCAGATATTCCCTGAACCGGTGGCTGGACCTTCTCCTCGGACCAAAGACTTCATCTGGCTCGGTGAATACTTTACCACACCAAAGGCACCGGAACCGCCTCTTCATTAGCGTGAGGAATACTACTTTATCCCTAAGTCTCCTGTCCTGCTTGAGCTGTGGCCTCCTGTCGTGCTCTTTAGTGGTCGCCATACCACACCGGGGGCATACAGCCCCTTTCCGGCGATAGATTACGATGACCTCAAAATGGCCCTCCAATTCCTCCTGCTTCAGTATCCTGAGTTGTGGCAATCCTAATGCTACTGCGATACAATCATCTTGCACCCGTTTCGACCTCCTTTGCTTTGAGTTTCTCTAACCCAAAGGCTACAGAGGTCAGCGGGTGCTTTCAACTATCCCCTTTCACACTTAATAGTGTAGAACCAATTGAAAACGCCAGGTTGTATGCGGAAAAAGCCGTCGCAACTAGACCGGACGATATCATGGCTTTGGCAGTACTGAAGAAAACATACGTGTTAGGGAGTGGGCTAGGTAATGTTACGACAAGCTGAGGTTCAACCAGGGACGATTGCGCTATGCACTCCATACTCAGCAATTTCGTGACGTCAATTCAACTTTTCCGGAACACACACCTCGGTTGACTCACTCACTGGGCACAGAAGAGTGAATATGTTAATATTCCCCTCGGGAAAGTTGGATATTAAGTTGTGAGGCTGAAAGCTAGGCTAAAAGTTCTGCCTATTGTCCCCCTATCTCCCCCAAGTGGTAATGATATTACCTAATGCACCTCTGGATCAGTTCTCCTTTCCTTACAATAAATCTCACTTAACTGTGCAATCATCCCTTCTCCCCAACATTAGCCGATTGAAAAATTTAGCTTTCGCTATTGCCTAGAGGTATGCTTGAATCGTAACTTATGATGGTAGTATCATGTAATTTGGAACCCTCAAAACCGACGATTGAACAGCACTATTTAATAACTCGGTATAAGAGTGCTGGGCTTGCAGAAAGACATGACCCTCGACTACATTTGGCACGAGTATTCCTGGTTAATTTTGAGATTTAGGAGGCGTAGATATGGAGAGGCAAAATAATATAGTTATCGTCGGCGGTACAGCCTGTGGTCCGAAGGCTGGAGCTAGAGCGCGGCGGTGTGACCCACAAGCACGAATAACCATAGTGGAGCAAGAGGAAAATCTATCGACGGCAACCTGTGGCTTACCGTATTACGTCTCGGGGGTAATTGACAGTGAAAACACTCTGGTAGAGCGCGGGCATGACTTCTTTAAGGATGTAATGAACATGGAAGTGCTAACCAATACTAGGGCTTTAGCCATCGATCGTGAAGCTCGTAAGATTGAGATTCTTAACTTAGAAACGAACCGTGTCTCTACTGTCGGGTATGATAAGCTCGTATTGGCGACAGGCAGCATACCTGTAGTACCAGATTTGGAAGGAAGGAATCTCGGCGGCATCTTCACCCTAACCAGAATCGAGGATGCGAATGCTATTCGGAATTTAATCTCACTACGTGAAATTAAGAAGGCAATCATTATTGGTGCTGGTCTGATCGGTATGGAGATGGCTGAGGCACTTGTTTCACGAGGGCTGGAGGTCACTGTGGTTGAGGTCATGGACTGGGTGTTACCAACACTCCTCGATTTCGAGGTTGCTGCCTATATTGGGAGACATTTGCGAGATAAGGGTTTAAACTTACTATTCGGACAGCGTGTCATTGGGTTTGAGGATGATGGGAATGGTTGGGTGCACAAGGTTATTACTGAAGGTACGAAACTTGAAGCCAGTCTGGTGCTGCTGGCTCTTGGTACTAGGCCAAATGTGAGCCTTGCCCAAGATGCTGGCCTGACTATTGGGTCTATGAAAGGCATTTCCGTTAACCAGTACCTTCAGACAAGCGACCCGGATATCTATGCTGGTGGAGACTGTGTGGAGAATGTCAATCGGATTACCCATCAGAAAATACTTGCTCCTCTGGGGTCTACAGCCAACAAGCATGGTAGGGTGATTGGAACGAACGTGACTGGCGGTTGTGAAACCTTTCCCGGTGTGCTGGCCACTACTATTGTAAAAGTATTTGACTATAATGTGGCACGGGTCGGCCTTAGCGAGTTACATGCACGAGGAGCAGGCTACGATGTAATAACTTGTCTTGTTCCAGAATATGAACATGCTACCTATTATCCAAACAGCAAAGAGATTCTGGTCAAGCTTGTTGCTCAAAAATCTAATGGTAGACTGTTAGGTGGACAAGTAATAGGACCTGGCGATACTGCAAAACGGATTGATGTGCTGGCTACTGCTTTAACGTTTAGTGCTACCGTCGATGATCTAGCCGATTTAGACTTGGCTTATGCACCACCGTATAACAGTGCTATGGATCCGTTGCACAATGCGGCCAACGTCATCCGCAATAAGCAATCAGGTTATGCCAGAGCGTTAACTCCCATGGAGGTCAAAAATAAGCTTGGCAGCAGAGATGATTTCATTTTCTTGGATGTCCGCTCGCCAGGTGAATGGGAAACCTATCGCATAGAAGCACGACAGGCTAGGTTGATACCTCTAAGAGAGCTTCGAGCTAGGCTAGACGAGCTTCCTCAGGATGTAGAGATAATAACCTTTTGCCAGACAAGCGTACGTGCCTATCAAGCGCAGCGGATACTAGATGGTGCTGGCTTCAGGAACATCAAATTCATGGATGGCAGTATTGCTGCCTGGCCTTATGAAATATCAGGTACAAGGCCATTCTCCGAGAAATGAATAGTATCGATTCCAGCTATGCCGGCGGTTATTCCTGTGATTAACAACTCCATAAATTCTGCCTTCATAGAACGAGAACATAGACATTTACGATGTGATTTCAACTGACTAATAAGCATTGCTAGATAAGTCAGAGTTACTCTGTGGGTTTTGGGTAGGACGCGAGCAACTCCTGCAACACCGGAATCAACCCCTTCTTCTCAAAGAGGAGTTCGGGAACTGTCAACCAAGGCCCACCAAAAATGTCTGAGACATTTTTTAAAAGAGCGCTGAACCAAATTTAAATCCTACCCAGTTTTATCGTGGCTTTTAATTATCTCGGCTCCGGTCGTTGGTCGGGAAACATACCCGTCACATTCTATTCCTTCGGCTTGGAAAGCCTCTTTCATAGCTTTGGCTACCTCGGATGGGTTAGCCTTTTCTCGCTTGACAATGGCTATTATGGTTGGACCAGCCCCGCTTAAAGTTGCTCCCAAAGCCCCGGATTCCATGGCAGCTTTCTTGGCGTTCAGGTATCCTGTGTAGAGAGGCGCTCTAACCGGTTCTACAATCTGGTCGCCAAGCATTCCTTTGCCGATTAACTCGGCGTCGGAAAGGAGCAAGCCGGCAACTACAACTGATGCTGACCCTAGATTATGAATGACTTTGGGCAGCTCTATCTTCTCGGGCAGGATTTCTCTGGCTTTTCTGGTTGTTTTTTTGATACCCCTGGGAATGGCTAGAGCAAATTCTAACTCTGTTGGCGGTGGGAAGGCATAGATTTCTAAGGGGTGGTAAGAGCTGACGATGATGAAGCCTCCGTATATTGAAGGGGCAACATTATCAGCATGAGGATTCATCTCGCCTTGCATTGCTATTTCGGTTACTCTTAATTTATCCAGTTTCAAACCGAGAAGGTGATTTATAGCCACCGCTGTTGCCGCCGCAGTGGCTCCAGTACTGCCAAGACCGGATGCCGGAGGTATTCCCTTTTTAACCTTAATTTTAAATCCACAAGTGTCAAAGCGTCTTTGGAATTCCAGCGCCGTTCTCCCGGCAGTATTCATTTCAGGTTCGGTGGAGATGGTATCTGCCTCGACCCCTTCCATCTCAATAATGATGTCCTTTTTGTCAATGGGCTGAATTTCCACGATATCATGCATTACATCCAGGGCAAGTCCAAACACATCGTAGCCTGGTCCCAGGTTGCTGGTTGATGCTGGAGCGCGAACTATCACTTTATTATTTAGCAATGGAATCACCTCTTATTGGCTAACTTGGCCGCAATTTTAATGGCTTCAATTAGGCTGTCGGCACCTATTTTAGGCGCAAGGTCTACGCCTTTAAAATGTTCCTGCTCATCATAGGTTACCACTTCTAAGAAACTCTTCATACCATACAGGGATACGAATGAAATTCTAAGAGAAAGATTAAGGTCATGTCAATTTGTTGACAATTAGCATTTAGCTATGATAAACTTAACATCTAGTATTTACTGGCTCAGTTGGTAGTTAGAAGATTGAACTCAGGTTCAGTCTATGATTATGATTAAATGGATGAGCTCAGGCTCATCCATTTAACTTGTGTGATTGGGAGGATAAGGATGCCTACAATTAATCAACTTGTTCGAAAAGGGCGTAAGAGGGTTATCAAGAAAACCAAGGCGCCGGCACTGGGGTTTACCTATAATGCGTTGAAGAATAGGGTGGTGCAGGGGAAGGGTTCTCCGCAGAAGCGAGGTGTCTGCATTCAGGTTAAAACGACTACCCCCAAGAAGCCCAATTCGGCGTTGCGCAAAATAGCCAGGGTAAGGCTGACTAATGGTATCGAGGTAACTGCTTATATTCCCGGTGAGGGGCATGAGCTACAGGAACACTCGGTGGTTTTGATTCGCGGCGGGCGGGTAAAAGATTTGCCTGGTGTCCGCTATCACATCGTCCGAGGAGCGCTGGATACCAGCGGTGTGGCTAACCGCTGTCAGGGACGCAGTAAGTATGGTACTAAACAAGCTAAAGCTACGGTGGAGAGTGCTTGAATTAAAGGAGTAAGATGCCAAGACGAGCTCGAGCTCTAAAAAGAGAGATATCCCCTGATGCTAAATATAACAATGATACTGTAGCCAGGGTGATTAATAGATTAATGATATGCGGCAAAAAAAGCACTGCCGAGAAAATAGTATATGGTGCTTTACAGATTATGGAACAGAAGGAGTCCAAAGAGCCAGTTAGCATTCTAGAAAAGGCGGTAAGGAATGCCGCACCTCTGCTTGAGGTTAAGCCGCGACGGGTTGGGGGTGCCACCTATCAGGTACCGGTGGAGGTTCGACCTGAGCGCAGCTTTTCTCTGGCGCTACGCTGGCTGGCAAAATCAGCCAGAGCCAGAGCCGGCAAATCTATGGCCGAGAAACTGGCGGCTGAACTTATGGATGCCTCAAAAGGGGAGGGGGCAACTATTAAAAAGCGTGAGGACACTCACCGCATGGCTGAAGCCAATAGAGCCTTTGCCCACTATAGATGGTGAGGGGTTATTTATGCCTAGAAGTTTCCCATTAGAACGTATACGAAATATAGCTATTATTGCTCACATTGATGCCGGTAAGACCACCGTCACCGAAAGAATACTGTATTGTACTGGTTGTACTTACAAGATTGGTGAGGTGGACGAAGGGACGGCAGTGATGGACTGGATGGAGCAGGAAAAGGAGCGCGGCATTACCATTACGGCGGCGGCTACCACCTGTTACTGGCAGGAGCATCGCATCAATATTATTGATACCCCCGGGCACGTAGATTTTACTGCTGAAGTTGAACGCAGCCTCAGGGTGCTGGATGGTGGGGTGGTGGTTTTTGATGCGGTGGCTGGGGTGGAAGCTCAATCAGAGGCAGTGTGGCGGCAGGCAGACAGATATAAAGTGCCCAGGATTTGCTTCATTAATAAGATGGACCGGGTTGGTGCCAACTTCAATCGTACCTTGTTAATGATTGAGCAGCGGCTGGAGGCTAAACCTCTGCCGATACAATTACCCCTGGGTAGTGAAGCCTCATTTGATGGTGTCATTGACCTGGTGGAGAATAAGATGTGGCACTCCAGCAGTAGCCCTGACTCAGAACTGCAAGAAGTAGCTATTCCTGATGCAGAGAAGGAAACGTGTAGTAAATTCCGTCAGGCACTAATTGAAAAATTAGCTGAAATTGATGACCAGATTCTGGCGGCTTATCTTGATGGTAGGGATATTACTCCTGCTGAGCTAAGGCTAGCCCTGAGAAGGGTAACCCTGGCTAACAAAGGAGTGCCTATTCTATGTGGTAGTGCCCTGAAAAATAAAGGCATTCAACTATTACTTGATAGTATTAGAGACTATCTTCCCTCCCCGTTGGATATGCCACCAGTACCAGCCATTGACGCCAGGTCAGGGAGTAAGGTTACTCGTCCCGCCAAAGATGATGCTCCCTTTTTAGCTTTAGCCTTTAAGGTAGTTACCGACCCATTCATGGGCCGTTTGGTCTATTTCAGGGTGTATTCAGGCAAGGTGAAAGTGGGGGCTCAGGTATTTAATTCAAATCGAGGCAAGAGGGAACGCATCGGGCGGCTGCTACTAATGCATGCCAATCGGCGTGAAGAGATAGCTGAGGTAGACACCGGCGCTATTGCTGCTACCTTGGGTCTTAAGGATACTCTTACCGGTGATACACTGTGCCATTATTCGCAGCCGGTGCGCCTTGAATCTATTCGCTTCCCTGAGCCGGTGCTCTCTATTGCTATCGAACCTAAAACCAGGGCTGACCAGGATAAACTGAGCGAGGCCCTGCAGCGGTTGGCTGAGGAGGACCCCACTTTTAAGGTGAAATTTAACGAGGAGACAGGGCAAACTCTTATCTCAGGAATGGGGGAACTCCACCTAGAAGTCATTATACGTAGATTAGTTAGTGAATTCAGGGTGGAGGCGAAGGTGGGTAAGCCGCAGGTTGCCTTTAAGGAGACCATCACTGTACCGGTGCGGGTTGAAGGGAAGTTTGTTCGACAAAGCGGTGGACATGGGCAGTATGGTCGTGTCTGGGTTGAATTTGAACCCGGGGAACGTGGTAGTGGTTTTCAATTTATAGACGAAATTAAAGGTGGAGTCCTGCCCAAGCAGTATATCCCGGCGGTTGAGAACGGCATTAAAGAAGCCATGCAGACCGGAGTATTGGCTGGCTACCCTGTGGTCGATATTAAAACAACCCTTTACGATGGTAGCTATCATGAGGTTGATTCTTCAGAGCTAGCCTTTAGAATGGCTGGCTCAATGGCACTAAAGAATGGCGTTATGAAAGCCAAGCCTGTACTCCTTGAGCCTGTTATGAAGCTGGAAGTGGTTTCTCCAAAACAGTTTCTTGGTGATATAATAGGTAACCTCAACTCGAGAAGAGGACAAATTGAAGCTATTGAGACACAGGGTGAATCATGCATCATTCATTCCTTTATTCCCTTAGCTGAAACCTTTGGCTATGCCACTGCTCTCCGGTCACTAACTCAGGGTAGAGCCAACCATTCTATGGAATTTTATCGCTACCAGGAGCTACCGGCTCAACAGGCAGACAAGATTAAAGCTACAGGGGGAAGGTAATTTAGTATGCCGAAACAGAAGATTCGTATCAAGCTAAAGAGTTACGACCATAAGATACTTGACCAATCTGCTGAGCAGATTGTAGCTGCGGTGGAGCGTACTGGTGCCGTTGTTTCTGGACCGGTACCGTTGCCTACCCGTATTAAGAAGTTCAGTGTTATTCGCTCCCCGTTTATAGATAAGGACTCGCAGGAGCAGTTTGAAATCCGAACCCATAAGCGTCTTATTGATATCGTAGAGACGACTTCTAAGACGATAGACTCTTTAGCTAATCTTAACTTACCCTCAGGGGTTGATATAGATATCAAGTTGTAACCAATGATAGGATGGCACAAAGAATGGTACCCGGTATTATCGGTAGAAAAATAGGTATGACCCAGGTGTTTAGTGATAACGGCGAAGCAGAAGCGGTAACCGCTATTGAAGCTGGACCGTGCATTGTAACTCAGGTTAAAACTGCGGCTGAAGAAGGATACAACGCTGTTCAGCTCGGCTTTGGCGAAGTCAAACGGCTTAAGTCTCCCCAGCGGGGGCGTCTCAAAGGACTGGGTCAGTTCAAGCATCTGCGTGAGTTTAGAATAGATGATATTGAAGCCATTGAGGTAGGACAGCGAGTTGATGCTAGCTTATTTAAAGAGGGTGACATGGTTGATGTTGCCGGGTTGTCCAAAGGTAAAGGCTTTGCTGGCGTGGTCAAGCGATATGGTTTTGCCGGTGGTCCCAAGACACACGGGCAGTCTGACCGGCACCGTGCTCCCGGTTCCATAGGGGCTAGTGCCTCTCCGGGCAGGGTGCTTAAAGGGATGCGTATGGCAGGACATATGGGAGATAATAGAGTGACGGTACGTCACTTAACGGTGTTTAAAGCTAATCCTGAGCGCAATCTCCTTCTGGTTAGGGGGGCTGTGCCCGGGGCTAAGAATGGGCTACTGTTAATCAGGAAATCAGGTAAAACGGAGAAGGAAAGTGCAGATTCCAGTTCATAACCTTGATGGCGAGGTAGTTAAACATATTGACATAAGCGACCAGGTTTTTGCCGTGCCGTTTAATGAAGCAGTAGTGCATCAGGCAATGGTAAGGCAGCAGGCAAATGCCCGTCAGGGAACAGCCAGCACCAAGACTCGGGGTGAGGTTGCCGGTAGTAAGGCAAAGTTATTCCGCCAGAAGCACACCGGTCAGGCCCGGGCTGGCAGCAGAAAATCACCACTGCGGCGGGGAGGTGGGGTTATTTTCGGTCCCAAGCCGAGGAGCTACCGGCAGGCAATGCCCAAAAAGATGCGTCGGCTGGCGATAAGATGTATTCTATCAGCTAAGGCCAGGGATGGCGAATTGGTGGTTTTAGACCAGCTTAAGCTTGATGAGCCTCAAACTAAGGAAATGGAGCGGATTCTGACGGTAATGGGGGTGGATTCTTCTGCCCTTATCGCTACCTCTGAGCCAAGTGTAATTAAATCAGCACGTAACTTACCGGAGATTAAGACTGTGCCCGCAAATCTACTCAATGTGGCAGACCTCCTTACCTATAAGAGGTTGTTGATGCCCGTAGCTGGGGTGCAGACCGTGGAAAAACTGTGGGGGGAGAGTTTGTCCTAGGGGGAAACAGTGCATCTTTACGAAGTATTACGCTATCCATCAATAACTGAGAAAAGTACCGGACTTCACGCCCAGGGTAAATATACCTTTGAGGTAGCCAGTGAGGCTGATAAACATCAGATCAAACAGGCAGTGGAAAAGGCGTTTAATGTCAAGGTGCTTGCAGTTAATATAATGAGGGTGCCCGGTAAAACGCGCCGGATAGGTAGGCGGGTGGTGCAAACTCAGTCCTGGAAAAAGGCGGTTGTTACCCTCAAGCCAGGGAATAAGATTGAACTATTTGAAGGTGTTTAAACGATGGCATTAAAGGAATATCGTCCCACTTCTCCCGGCAGACGTGGTATGACCGGCGCTACCTTTGAGGAAATAACCAGAGGTAAGCCGGAAAAATCACTGCTGCTGCCTATCAGGAAGAGGGCGGGACGTAATAATCAGGGGAGGATAACTGTTCGCCATCGGGGCGGCGGAGCGAAGCGAATGCTTCGTGTAATCGACTTTAAACGGGATAAGATTGGTGTTCCGGGCAGAGTGGTGTCTATTGAGTATGACCCCAACCGTTCGGCGCGGATTGCCTTAATTTATTATGCTGATGGTGAGAAACGTTATATCCTGGCTCCTTTGGAACTTAACGTTGGGGATACGGTAAAGTCAGGCGATGATGCTGAAATAAAGCCGGGGAATTGTTTACCCATGAGATTAATCCCCAGCGGCACCCCAATCCATAATATTGAGCTGGAGAGGGGAAGAGGAGGATGTTTGGTGCGGAGTGCCGGGAACAGCGCTCAGTTGATGACTAAAGAGGGTGAGAGCGTTCTGGTTAGATTACCCTCCAGTGAAGTGCGGCGATTCCGCAGCGATTGTCTGGCTACCATCGGTCAGATAGGAAATGTTGACCATCAGAATATTAATCTGGGTAAAGCCGGTCGCAAACGGTGGATGGGCTGGCGACCTACAGTGAGGGGTTCGGCGATGAGCCCCCGTGACCATCCTCATGGTGGTGGTGAAGGTAGATCGCCGATAGGTATGCCCGGGCCTAAAACGCCGTGGGGAAAGCCAGCGTTAGGCTATAAAACTCGCAAGGCAAAGGCTTCAGATAAAATGATTGTTAAGCGCAGGGGGAAGTAGTCAAGATGTCAAGGTCGATTAAGAAGGGACCAGCCATTGATGCTAAACTGCTGAAAAAGGTAGAGATGCTTAACCGCTCTGGTCAGAAGGCGGTGATAAAAACCTGGTCACGCGCATCTACTATCCTGCCTCAGATGGTGGGGCTTACTATCGGGGTGCACGATGGCAGAAGGCATGTGCCCATCTTTATTACCGAGAATATGGTAGGACATAAATTAGGTGAGTTCGCCTTAACTCGGACCTTCAGGGGACATACCACTAGGATAGAAAGAACCGTTCCGGTAAGAAAGGGAAGGCAGGTTTAAACAGGGTATAGCATGGAAGTGAGTGCGGTAGCTAAAGATACTGGTATATCACCTCGCAAGGTGCGTCCGTGGGTGGACATGGTGCGCGGCAAAAGGGTGGACGAAGCGTTAACCATTCTTAAATTTGCCCCGTCACCAGCAGCCCGGGTGGTCGCTAAGGTGGTGAAATCAGCGGCAGCTAATGCTGACAACAATTTTCAGATGTCCCCTTCCGATTTAAAGATTGTTAGTATCTTTGCCGATGAGGCACAAACTCTAAAGCGGCATCGTCCACGGGCTAGGTCGCGAGTAGGACCTATCCTTAAGCGTTCTAGCCATATTACAGTTATTGTTGCTGAGCAGGAAGGTTAAATGGGACATAAGGTTCATCCTACAGGTTTTAGAATTGGGGTTATCCGTGATTGGCAGGCGAAGTGGTACGCTGACAAGCAGTACGCTGCTTTTTTGGAAGAAGACCTGAAGCTTCGCCGGGCTATCTGGTCCAAGTATGTTGATGCTGGCGTTTCACTGGTTCAGATTGACCGCCAGACAAATGAGGTGTCGATAACCATCAATACCTCTCGACCTGGTGTTGTTATCGGACGGGGAGGACAGCGAGTTGACGAAGTGAGGTCTTACCTTGAGGGCCTCATTGGGAAGAAGATTCGATTGAATATTCAGGAGGTTCGGCAGCCTGAGCTTGACGCTTTTCTGGTAGCCAGGGCAATAGCGGATCAGATTGAACGCCGCATTGCTTATCGTCGGGCTATGAAACAGGCAATTTTCCGTACTATTCAGGCTGGGGCTAAGGGAATAAGGGTCTGTTGCGCTGGTAGACTGGCTGGTGCTGAGATAGCTCGCACTCAGATTATGCATGAAGGGCAGGTGCCGCTGCATACCCTGCGGGCAGATATTGATTATGGCTTTACCGAAGCACATACTACCCTCGGTCGAATCGGAGTAAAGGTGTGGATATATAAGGGTGATATTCTTCCCGAACCTAAGGTAGAAGAAGTTGAGGAAGCACCTGCGGAGTTAGCCGCTGAAGCGGCGGTAAGCGTAGAACCTGCTGGTGTCGTTGAGCCAGCAGTAGAAAAGCCAGCTGAACCGGCAGCGAAAAAAGCTGTGAAAAAAGTAGCTGAACCGGTAGCCGAAAAAGCTGTAGAAACAGCACCCCCTGCGGAAGCAGAGGAGAAGCCCAAGAAGCCGGTAAGGAGAAGTAAGAAGGCAGAGAGTGCGGTAGAACCAGAAGAAAAAGCTGTGGAGGCGGTAGAAAAGCCAGCCGAACCGGCAGCGAAAAAAGCTGTGAAAAAAGTGGCTGAACCAGTAGCCGAAAAAGCTGTAGAAACGGCACCCCCTGCGGAAGCAGAGGAGAAGCCCAAGAAGCCGGTAAGGAGAAGTAAGAAGGCAGAGAGTGCGGTAGAACCAGAAGAAAAAGCTGTGGAGGCGGTAGAAAAGCCAGCCGAACCGGCAGCGA
>Ga0307380_10002070_pt1 | contig 28729 bp, 29 predicted proteins | sample UN3MG_FD_202239 | JGI IMG/M metagenome (GOLD analysis project Ga0307380, IMG submission 202239) | Soil microbial communities from Risofladan, Vaasa, Finland - UN-3 | ecosystem: Environmental > Terrestrial > Soil > Coastal area > Acid sulfate soil | place: Finland: Risofladan, Vaasa | collected... | reverse complement strand
TCAACGACCCCCAGCCCGAGTTCAGGCTGCGGTAGCTGCCCGGGTCTACGAGTAGATCCAGCCCATGTAACGGCGGACCCGCGGGGGATCTTCGCCGCGGCGCATGGCGGCTTTGGCCCGGGCTCGATCCAGGCGGTTGTACAGGCGTCGGATGTGGGCGGCGCCGTGCCGGTGGCAGTAGCCGTAGAGCCAGTACGGGTGGGTGTCGTAGTTGAACTTGTTGGGACGATTGGTGCGTGACATTGCTAATTTGTCATTGGCGCACCCTCCTTCGCGCCCCGGCGTAGGGGCGACAACTCAGGGTAGGGACTTCGCGGAGGGAGTACAAGGGAGGCATGGCCAACGGGAACGTCTACGGAGGCCGGTGCCCTCCCGGGCGCGTGTGGCTGGACCAGTGCGACGAGGCCCTGGACTTCGTGAAAAACCACCCGGGCGCCTCGGCCTCCGAGGTGGGGGACGTGCTCTACCCGTGGCCCGACGGCCAGAACCGGGACCCCGTGAAAGCGGCCGCGACGCGCACGGCTTTCGGGCGCAGGCGCCTCGACACGCTGGTGGACGCGGGTTTCGTGCGCCGCAGGCGGAAAGATGACGGGACCTGCGGTTTCTGGCCCGCAGGCCCCCTGGGGGTCCCATCGTGAAAAACCAGCGGCGTCCGCGTTACTGGGCCTATGGGGCGCCCATACGTGAGAACCGCGACATGCGCAGGACCGGAAGCTCAGAGCACTTCTTCACCGTTCGGGGCCGAGGCTTCGATACGAAGCAGTGGCGCGCCATCTTGGAGCTCGCCGAGGGGATCGTCCGTAGGGCCAACGAGGCCGGCATCAAGGCCAGCTACAAGGGCGATGCCCGCCGGGTCCACATCGACCCCGTGGGGGAGGGGGAGCCGCTGGTGATCTGGCGGAAGGGCGAGCCCGGTATCCCCAAGAACGTGAAAGTGAGCGGAGATTTCGACGCCGTGGTCCAGTCGATCCTGGTCGCCACGAAGAAGGTCGCCCCCGACATTTTCGAGATGACGACCCCCGATGGTCGTGACTACCGGCGCCTCCTCGCCAAACGGAACGAGAAAACCATCGAGGAGATCAAGGCCATCACGACACGGACGCGCGAACAGAAGGACGACGCCTTCATGCACGCGGTGCGTCGCCAGAGTTTCCGGCACCCGGAGACCAAGAACAGCGTGGAATTCGTGAGCCTCCCCAAGACGGAGCAGACGAAAATCCGACACCAGTGGGACGCCGAGTACGGACGGCGCTGGGACACGATGGCCGAACGTGCGATCCGCAAAGTCCGCGAGGCCGAGAAAGCCAAAGCTGAGGCGAAGCGGGACAAGGATGAAGCGGCTGATGCGGCCAAGGACTTCAAACAGCAGGAGCAGAGAGCCCAAAAAGGCGAGGGACTTCAACCTCGGAAAGCATTGGACATGAACGACGACCTCATCCGCAAAGCCGCGATTCGCGTCGCCCACTCCACCCAGGACAAGGCTCTCAAGCACACCCTCCTCGAGATCCTCAAGGGCACCTCTCCGGCGCCCAAAAAGGCGTCAAGCCACGACGATAATGACAAGGAGAAGGAGGGGCGTCACGAGGAAGGCAAGTCCGTCGACGTGGGCGACTACCTCAAGAGCAAGGGCCACGAGGAGGACGCCGCCAAGTGGGAGACGCACGAGGGCGACATGGGCAAGAAGTCCAGCGCGGCCGTCGTGTTCCCCGAGATCCACGAGCTCGCGTGGCGTCACGTAATCGACTACTCGCGCGCCAACCCCAAGTCCAAGACCGCGTCGGGGTCGACCGCGGAGCGGATGGGCGCCGCCGACCGTCTCGCCAAGAAATGGATCCAGGACGCCATCAAGCACCCGGGTCGTGTTCACGAGTACCTCGGCGTCCCCGAGGGCGACGACATCCCGATGGGCAAGATCGATTCGGCCATCGGGAAGGTCAAGGGAACCGGCGACAAGTCCCTGCTCTCGGCCCTCGAGCTCGCCAAACGTCTCAAGGGGATGAACAAGAAGAAGGGCGCGGACGACAAGTGGCTCAACGAGGAGAGTTTCACGAAGGCCGCCGCCGAGGTCTGGGGTGAGGAGCACCTCGCCAAGCCGTGGGTCCAGCAGGCCATCGGGCGTCACGCCTCCCTGCGCGGGCACCTGGGCCTCGCCGCGAGCGCCGACATCCCCATGAAAGTTCTCAGCGCCGCCGTCGGGCGGGCGAAGAAGGCGGGCGACAAGGGATTGCTCTCCACCCTCCTCCTGGCCAAGCGCCTCAAAGGGGGGCAGGCCCGCGCGGCCGCCTAGGGCCTCCGTCGTGGAGATCGCCGCCAAGAAGTCCGCGCCCAAGGACCCGGGTGGCCACAAGTGGAAGGGGCCCCTCCCGAAGGGATGGACCGACGCGTCCCGCATGAAATTCTGGGATTCGCTCACGTCCGGGGCACCCAAGCACAAAGTCACCGAGTGCATCAAGAAGATGGAGGGCAAGGTGGGCAACCCCGGTGCCTTCTGCGCGTCGTTGGCCGACCGTTCGATCCCGGGGTGGCGCGAGGAGGCGGCGAAGGAGCGTCGCAAGAAGAAGGCGCTCGCGGAGGTTTTGAAAGTGGCCGCCAGCGGGCAGCCGCTGCGGACGCGCAGGGACTACGGGTCGGGCCCCGACGACGGCGAAGACCCCAAGCACTCCAAACTTCCGGGCACCGACAGCCTGCCGATGGAGGAGGACCCGAAGGTCGCCGGCCGTGTCGCGTCTCGGTGGCTCGTGGCCCAGCTGCGGAAGGCTCGGTAGCATGGGCCATGCCCGCGCCTTGGCCGAAAGGAATCCACGCCGACTACTCCGCCTTCGTTCTCGAGATCCACGTACGCAGGGACAAGTCGGGGGACCTCCACAGCGCCCGTCAACTCCAGGACGAATGCGACGAGCGCACAACAGAGCACATGGGCTCCACGGGTGGGATGGAGGAGGGCGCACTGGCGCTCCTCACCGAGGCGCTCCGTGCGGAGGCCATGCTCCAGCTTCTCGTAAAAATCTCTAACGACGCGGAATTCAAGGAGAAAGTCGCATCTGAGGACGTGGATATGCTTGATTTGATCGAAAACTTGTCGAAAGATACGCTAGAACAGGTTAGGCGCGAGCTCGACAAGTTCGCGCCGCGCGTCGCCGAAGAGGCGATCCACCGGGTGCGCGATGGAATCCGACACGAAAGCGAGTAGAACCAAGGAGGACGAACGTCGCTCCGTGTTGAGTTACATCCGGGAGAAATTGCGGCCAGTGCTGCTCAAGAAGTGGCGGGTGTCCCGCGCCACGGCGCTGGCGTCGGCGGCTTCCGATGGCATGACGGAGTTGGAGCGGGACTTGTTCTTGGCGGGTCACCAGGCCGGCTACTGGCAGGGGGCCGTGGACGCAGCAGAAATCAAGCCGGCGGATCTTCGTCCGCCTCGGGATCGTCGGGAGCCTGGGAAGGTTCACTAGCCTCGGGGTCCACCACCTTCTGGAGACGCTTCCCCGGCCGCACGCGGGCCTCCAGGCGCTCCGGGGAGTGGGTCCAGTGCCCTTGGGGGTCCTTCACCCGCTTGCGCTTGCGGCGGACAATGCGGAACACCCCGAGGGAGGTCTTCACGTGTTCGCCCTCGGCGCACTCCATGATCGCGTCGGGGAGGGCTTGGAGCACCCCCCGCACGTCGTCCTCGGAAACGCCCGTCGCCGCGGAGATTCGCTCTACTAGCTTCCTGTACCGCATCGGGCACTCGCAGGAGGGGACCCGATAGGCTCGTTACCAGGGCGTTACTCCCTCTATCGGGTCCCTGAGTTAGAACCACGCGGTCTCCGACCATGGACAGTACCGAAATGAGGAGGGCGCTCGGACGCCTGTGCCGGGATCGGCCCGACTTTCGTGAAAAGCTCGCGAGGCAGGCTCTCGTGGTGAAGATCGCTGAGCGGGACGCGGGCTACATGGTGTGGCAGTCCCTGCGGAAGATGCTGGACCGGCTCCCCGAGCTCGTCGCCATGATCCAAGACGACGCGGACGAGTTGGAAGAGTGGCAGCAGTACAAGATCACGATGGCCGCCGAGTACGTCGACGCGGTCTACGACTCGCTGAAATACTCGGCGCAGGACGACAAGTTCTAGGCATGGACAAGCACGCCCGAGCTGCCGTCGATCCTGTGCGCCAACGGACGCAGTACAGCTGCATGTCGTGCTCGATGATGATGTGCCTGCGGGCGCTCGGCGTCACCTGCGACGAGGATGAGGTGAACGCGGTCATGGGTGCGCGGCCCATGAAGGGTGCGGCGTGGGAGCACGCTCTGGCGTGCGGGCAGCACTACGGGATGCGCTGCACGTTGACGAGCCCCTCCACCGTCACCCAACTCAAGGAGTGGACCGACCGGGGGGTACCCGTCATGATCGCGTGGAACCCCGAGGGGCGCGCGTGGTCGCACGCTTCCGTCGTGTTCGACGTGGATGACCAGCGCAACGTGTACGTCGCGGACCCGAACATCCCCAACCCCGAAAAGACCGTTCGCGTGGTCCCGGAAGACGACTTCTACGGGAAGTGGTACGAGAAGTGGCCCGACTACCTCGTTCGGCGCCCGGCGATGGCCGTCGAGCGCGAGATCACCCCGAACGGTCGCCAGGTCATGGCGTCGGGACGGGACGCTCGGGACGACTACATGAACGCCGTCCACCAGCTGGAGGTCAGCGCCGACCTTGTGGTGGTGGCCACCAACAGACTCCGGGCCCTCGGGCTCGAACCCCTCGACGACGACTATCCGTTCGCGGAGGGCATCGAGGCTGTGGCCTCCGACATCTACCGCTGGCGGGGAGAGGTCGAGCACAAATACGCCCCCGGGGACCATTCCCGGATTGCCCACGCGGTCGCCCGCCGCTACCTGGAGAGGAAGTAATTATGCCGGCTCAGTACGCACACTTGGACGGTCGCCGTTTCGTCAACGAGGACTTCGTCAACGACGTCCGCGACGTGTACCCTGCGACCACGAAAAAGATCCCTCTCGGATACAGCACGTACACGGGGTGGACCGGCAAAGACGAGGTCCTGTTCACGCAGCAGGACCCGTCTCCCAACGTGGCGTTCGAAGGGCCCGTTTTCCAGGTCACCTTCGATCCGTCACATCCCGAATGCTTCGAGGAGAAGATCCTGCCGCAGATCGACCACGCGACCCCTTCTGCCGCCAAACAGGCTTCCGACGTGGGGCGCCGGCGTCTCACCGGGAGCCTCGAGGTCGACAGGGTGTGGGGCGCCACCCTGGAAGGGAAGATGGCACGCGTCGCGGCCGAGCGGGAGGCACGTCGCGGCTTGGGCCTCTATGGTTACCCGAGGGCGATCCAAAGTTCCTGCGAAGGAGCCACGCGACGGCTCGTCAAGAAAGCGGCCGGCATCATCGTCAAGGCCGCGAAGAGGGATCGCCACATCCTCACGTTTCTGGAGACCCACGCGGGGCGCGGCGAAAGCATGGCCGCCCGGGTCCTGATCGCCGCGTACCGGGATTCGATGCCCCAGCTGCCCCCGCGGGAGCCGCCCCCGGTTGGGGGTACCCGGGACCTTCTCAGGGAGGCGGCCGCCGCTCGCCTGGGCATGTACGGCTACCCGGCCAAGACGGCCAAGCTCGGACTCGCCAGCTGCACGCTTGTGCGCGAGGCGGCCGGGGTGATCGCGGCGGACCTGCACCGACGCAGATCCGACCTCTACGTGAAGATCACGGGTTTCCTCGGGGAGCACAGCAAGACGGGCGGCTGCGGAGCGAGCAGCCTGATCCTGCGTTCGTACCCGGATGAGGGGTTCAAGTTCCGACGACGTCGTGCCGCGGTCGAGGGGCCCCCGACCACGGTCGATGAGTGGCTGACGTGGGACCCGTCTACCGAACGATGAACTCGTCGAGCTCGCCGTCTTCCCGTGCCCGGAGCATGACGTCCCGGACGCGGTTGAGCGCGACTTTGATGCGGTTTTGATCGTCATCGAAGGAGAGCCCGTGGGCCGCCGCGATCTCGCGGACGCTCATCTCCTTGACAAAACGGTCACGCACGAGCTGCTCGTGCCAGTCGGGGTCGTGCTCCTCCGCAATCTCCTCGTGGAGGATCTCCGACAGGCGTTCCAGGCAAGCCGTGAACGCCTGGTTCCCGGCGATGGTCTCCTCCACCGTCGCCATCTCGTGCTGGTCCATGACCCGCTCGATGTGGTCGGCGTCCATGAAGTCGTCCTCGCTGTGGGAGGCGTACTGTGTGCCGCAGAGGACCTCGGACTCGTTGATCGTCCGGGGAATGACCTCCTCCGTCCAGTCAACCTCGGCGCGCGCCACGACCTCTTTGGGGGTCAGGGCGCCGTGGAACACCCGCGCGACGGGCTCCCGGCCCTCGTTCCGGATGTCCGTGTAGGCCCCCCTGCGGGCCCATGCACACACCTGTGAGGGCGCGATGGGTTTGTCCTCGTCGATGCGGGAGCGCAGGCCGTCTCGCTGGATCACGCGGTCGATCCAGTTCATCGCGTGGTCGTCCACCTTGTCGAACATCTCGGAGCGCGGCATCTTGCGGCGCAGGTGCAGGGTGATCCGACCGTACAGGCGGTCGAAATTGTCCCCGATGAACTGAGCCGTGACGTTCGGTCCCGATGACAGCTGGATCTTGCCTTCGTAGGTCTCGCGCAGGCGTTTGGCCTCTTTGACGCCGAGGGCCGTCAGGGCCCACTCGCCTCGGGCGCCCCTCACCGCTTTGGCGCACAGGGCCAGCGCCTCCGGCCGGTACTTCCGCGTCTGGTGGTACCAGGCGAAATGGCACACCCGGTAGAGGCCGTCCCGGTCTTTGGAGGAGGCCGACTTGAGCACCCACGCCGACTCGCCGTCGGTGGCGTGCGTCGGGGTGCCTTCCTCGTCCTCGATGAGTGTCAGGCCAGCCAGCCTCAACACGTCGTCCTGGACCTTTCTGTGGTCCACCCCGACGTAGGGTTTGAAGCTGGACAGGCGGCCGATCAAGTAGATGATCGGCTCGTAGAAGAGACTTTCCTTGGGCCTCGGGCCCGGAGCAACGTGCGGCATCTTGATTGTCCTTGCCTGGGCCCTCTGGGCCTCAGCTAAGTGGGTTCTCGGATCGTGCTCAGAGCCCGGGGACGAGCCAGTTAGGCAGGTCAAGTGGACGTGAGCGCCATCCCTTGTAGAGGGGGCGCCAAAATCTGTCAAGATTTACGCAAAGCGAGTTGCGATCCCCGGTTTGTGTTGTGAAAACCGCCATTTGAGGCCCCATAGCTAAACTATTGCGCTCAACCGGCCCACAAGAATCTGGTTGTGGAAAACGAAGACGAGATCTCCCCCTTCGGCGGGGCCGTTTTCGCTTCTATCGGGGGACCCCAGTAGCACCTGCCCCCTCCACGAGCCTCCGTCCTGATGTACATGTCCGAGCACGAGAGAATTCGCCGGACGGCTGTGGCCGTGGCCGACAGGTTCTTGCGTGTCGTCGTGGCCCAGGAGCGCACGGCCGGATGGTCGATGGACCAGCTGGCCCGGCTCTCGATCTTGGAGGGGGCCGCGGGCAAGACCCCGGGCACGTGGTTGCGGCACAAGTCCCGGGGCTTCGGGAGCGCGCTGGAGTTCTTCGGTCCGAAGCTGTCGGCCGCGTGGACGAGCGTCACTGACCAGGGCGTCTACGACAAGGCCGTCGCCACGGCGGCCAAAGCCCTGACGGGGGTCCCGGACATGGACGCCATGGACCTCGTCCAGAACCTCACGATCAACAGCGGCCACCCCGGAGGTGCCGACCGCAACAGGATCTTCCACTCGGTCGGCAAGAAGTTGCAGTCGCACAAGAACGATCTGGGCGGCGGCGACATCGGGCCGACCGACTGGCGCGTGCTGAACGCCATCAACGCCTGGGTCAACAACGCGGCCAAGGACGTCCTCAAAAGCGTCCGCTCCCGGAACACGCGCACGATCGACCCCCTCCACGACCCGACCACGCGCACGAGAGGTGGTCCGTCGCTCGATGACGAGAAACGCGAGAGCCTCCTGTTGCTCGCGCTGCAAAGCCCCGGGGGTCCGGGCCTCGAGGTGCGTCGCATCGTGGACCGGCTGCTCGACCAGAGTTTCGGGGGCGCCGCGCGACCCATCGTGCGCGTCTTCCTGGAGAAGATCTCGCAGCCGCAGTACCGCTCGGCCGACCAGATGCGTCGGATGGTGAAACGGTTCGACCCGCACAAGTGGTTCAAGCAGGCCCTCAACCTCGTCCGCCAGGAGATGATGGCGGAGATGGGGCTGTCGTCGCAGCAGCTCACGAACGCGCTGGGTGGCGACGCCAAGAAGGTGTTCAGGTTCCTGCGCGAGAGGGTGGCGAAGGACAGCCGGATTCAGGGCATCGTGGAGGACTTGGCCGGCAAGATCGAACTCCTGGAGCCCGGCGTGTCCCACGTCGGCAAGGAGGAGGACGAGAAGGAGGCCGAGCTCACCGAGAAGCAGACCCCCGAGATGCCCCACTCGGTCCTCCAAGACTGGTTCGAAAAGGACGAGTACGGGGAGTGGGACCGGCAGGTTTCACCGCACGCCCAACACCTGCGCGGGCCCGTAGAACTCAAAGTCGCGCGGGCGTGGCTTCTGGGGAGCGCGCGGGAGACTTCTCCTGGGGGCGCCCTTTCGCGCGCCGAAATGCGCACGGTGGCCATCCGCACGGCGTTCAACTCCAAGAACGCTTCCGTGCGGCGCAAGATCGTGGACGTGGTGGTGAGGGCCGACTGGATGGCTTTCGTCAGGGGCGCGACCATGACCCGGACCGCGCGCTACCGGCCCGCGTTCATGCGGTGGGTCGAGGGGCGCAAGTTCCGGCAGCCTGACACGAGCAACGACGTTCTTTTCGTCAGCCTCCCGGTCGAGGAGCAGAAACGCATCTACGGCCAGTGGCAGCATGACCGTCTCGAGTGGGCCCAACGCCACAAGCCCGAGGGACTGGGCGACGAGACGCGAATCACCCCCGAAAACTTCGATGACGTGAAGAAGGACGACGTCGTCTGGCTCTCGTGGAGCCCCGTCGTGCTGCACAAGGTCGTGAACATCGATCGCAGCGGGCCGCGGCGGAACAACCCGATCCTCGAATTCGTGCAGATCGACCCCCGGAACCCCGGGTGGGAGGGGGAGACGCGGCACATGCACAGAAGCACCCTCCAGAACCAGGAGATGGAGGCGCACCGGGTTCCCGGCGTCGGGCCGCGAGCGGAGCAGGAGCGGCAGAAGCAGGAGCAGCGCGAGAAGGCTTTGTCGGCGCTCCCCCAGGAGCCCCCGGGAGGTTGGCCCGACTTTCAAGGGGTTGTTCCCCTCCGACATGGCGAGGATGCACAGAAGGCGCAGGCGGTCATGCGGGCGGTGGTGCAGGAGGCGTCCGACCCGAACGAGGTGACTTTCGAGAAGGTGCGCGACCGTCTGCGTGAGGCTATCGGCCATCGTGCGGGTCCCCGTGCGGTAAAGGAGATCCTCAAAGAGATCGGAAAATGGGCCGATGAACTGGCGAAGGCGGCGCAGGATGGGGGGCCAGATTTGAAGGCGCAGGCCAAAGCGTTCCGCGCGGTGCGCCTCAAGGTGGATGAGGCTCTGCGCAAAGCGGATGACGCCGTCAACGAGCACGTGAAAGCTGTGGGACGTCTGGCCCGCGGCCGTCCCATGGTGGCGGATGACATTCTGCAGCATGCCCGAAATGGTCTTTCCGACGAGGACCGGAAGGCATTCGGTCGAGATTTCTCGGAGCACCTGCGCGAGGAGTGGGACGATCCCAAGAAGGGAGTCCGGGAACTCAAGGAGATTGGGCGCCGTCACTTCGGGCGCAATTTCAACGAGGGGGTGTTCCGCGACATGCTGCTCCGGGCGTGGGACGCCCGAGCCAGCTGGCTGGATGAAGATGGCGTCCAAGCTGTCCGCGACAACCTTGAAGGCATCACGGGGCGCGACCACGAGGAGCTCGTGGAGCGGGCGCAGCGAAACCGTCGCGACCGGGCACAGTTCCCCGAGATCTACGAGCTGCCGATCGGTGCCATGCGGGCCGTGAAACACGCCATCGAGCAGGGCGTCGAGGAGCTCAAGGGGGGACAGAGGCCCGACCAGAAATGGCTCGACAAGATCGTGGCGAAGGCGGCCGAGGGTCACGGGCACGACCTCGCGGGTGTCCTCGGGAGCATCGTGGGTGCCATGGCGAACCTCCTCAAGGACGACATGGAGGATGCGGAGCGCCACCCGAGCGCGAACCGGCAGGCCGAGGGCGCCACGTGGGGCGCCAAACTCAAGAAACTCCAGGAGTTGGCCGGGAAGGTGGAGCGGGAGTCGGAGCACGGCATTTTCCGAGGGCCCTCCGAGGAGCCATCGGCGGTGAAGAAGCCCAAGGAGAAGAAGCCCAAGGAGAAGAAGCCCAAGGAGAAGAAGCCCAAGGAGAAGAAGCCCAAGGAGAAGAAGCAGCCCGAGGGTTCATCGGAGGGGGACCTGAGCCCCGCGGACCCGTCCGCCGCCGACTGGGAGGAACAAGGTCGTCCTTACGTCCCGCCCCACTACCGTGGCGTGTACAAGCACCGGGAGGAGCTCCGGGGGAAAGCCCGCAGTGATGTCGGAGGCACCACGCGTGTGCGGCCGCCGCAGGTTCTGATCAGCCTTGCCGCGCCGAGTGGCCTGTCGGCGGACTCGGCGGATATGATGCGCAAAAAGATGCGGGATCTGACGTTCGACGGCGCGAAGGACTTGTTCGGGCGTATCAACCACGCCCTCGAGAACCCCGACAGTCAGTACATGGAGGGGCTCCGACGCAACGGCTACACGGAGGGGGATCTCAAAGCCCTCCGCAAGGGGCTTAAAAAGCACCTGGCCCCGTACGTGGGACGGCGCTACGACGAGACCGTGCTGGCGATAGCGAACAATTTCGATCTCGAGCCCGAGGATGCGGACGCGCTTTACGAATTCCGGGGCGACAAGCCGGGGCGCGGCACGAAACTCAGCGACGCGCAGGTTTTCGAGAAGTTCTTGGCGAAGGCGAAGCCCGAGACGCGGGATCGCATGCGAGGGATGCCCCTTGCGGAATTCATGGATATGTACAAAGCCATCATGGCGGAGGACGAGGAGGACAACGTCCTTTAATTTCACGGAGCACGGAGAAGCAAAATGGAAAATCTCAACGACAAGCAACGCGAAATCATCCGACTCGCGTACACCAGCAAAGATCCCGAGCTGCGGCGCCGCGCGGTCGAGACCATGGTCACGGCGCGCTACAAGCAGGAGTTCCTCGACGTGGTGCTCCAGCAGCGGTTCCAGCACCCCGAGACGGGGAACATGGTCACCTGGAAATCCCTCCCGTCGCAGGCGCAGACGCGCATCTACGGCGAGTGGGAGAAGGCCGAGGAGGCCCGTGGTGGTGGCGGCGACGCCAAAAAACCGCCCGAAGAAGGTGGTGGCGGCGGTGGTGGCCGCAAGGAGCGTCCAGCCGGAGGCCAGAAGTACGCCGATCGCAAGGAGCTCCGCAGCACGCGGGGCCGCAAGGCCAAGTCGGCCCCCGCCGGGATCGACAAGGACCACGAGATCCGTCGGCTGGCCGTGCCTGATGGCATGAGCCCGGAGGTCAAGGACGCCTCCCACAAGAACTTGGACGAAGCCACCTATGAGACCCTAGACAAGCTGCGGGGTCACGTGGGGCACGCTCTCGGAGAGCCCGACGGCGACTACATGCAGGGGCTCGCGGACGTCGGCTACGAGCGCAACGGCCTCAAGCAACTCCACAAGGCCCTCGGCAACAAGCTGGTGGACACGAAGGGCAAGAAATTCCACCGGGACGTGCTCGACGTCGCCAACGGGAACGACCTGGAGGAGGAGGACGCCGACGTCCTCCGCGACTTCCGGGAGGACAAGCCCGGCTACGGACGCCACCACACGTGGCCCGAGCTGTTTCAGAAGTTCCTGCACCACCGGCTCACGACTCCCGAGACGCGGGAGCGCATGCAGGGGATGAACGTCGACGATTTCAAGAAGATGTACCTGGCGATCATGAAGGACGAGGACGAGGACGAGGATTTCTCGGCCATCACCGCCTCGGCCAAGCAGAAGCCCGAGGAGCGCAAGATCACCATCTTCGATCCCCCGAGCGACGTGGAGAAGACCGCGAAACTCACCGAGGAAGGTCGCCGGCTCGTCCGTGCGGCGTTCCACTCCAAGGACCCCTCGTTCCGCGAGAAGTTCATCAAAATCGCCCGCGCCGAACTCGGCGCGTAGTTTGCTGCTCGCTCTTCGTGCCCGCCCCCCTCGTCCTCCGAGGGGGGCTTTTTCGTCTTGACGCGACCTTCGTGAAAAATGTGGACCGCCTGACCGAAGGGTTGATCCCGCGCGCGGGCGGATCATCGGGCGCCCGAGCGAGATCGGCCACGAAGGGCCCCTCCCGGGGAGAGATCTCCCGCCAGCTGGCGGGAGATCTGCGGGTGGCGTAGAAACCCCGTAGGGATGGTTTTTCGACCTGAAACTCTCGGTGAGCGGTTCAAACGGGTTTCCGAGGTGCAAAAAAGTACCCTGATTGTCCGACCGGACGACTTTCGTGCCGATGACAGGGGGGTCTACAGTCACGCGGGCGACATGGGTTTGATCGCGTGGAGCATGGCGAAGAGTGTTTTTGCCGAACTGCTGCCGCTGGTGGATGAGGTGCGGGCTCTGGCCGGGGTCCCGGGGGCCGGCAAGACGACGTGGATCGAGAACCACGCCGTGCGCGGGGCTCTCTACTTCGACTCGACGCTGTCGATGCGCAAGAACCGGCGCGGCATCTGCGAGATGGCGGCGGCGGCCGGGCGGCCGATCGACTGCGTGTTCATCGACACCGATCTCGAGGTGTGCCTCGCGCGCAACGGGGAGAGATCTCCCGACAGGCGCGCGCCCGAGGCGTCCATCCGTCGTGCGCACCGCAGGCTCACCGAGTGCCCGCCGGCGACGGACGAGGGGTGGCGAGCGGTCATGCGCGTCGGGGCCGACACGGCGTCACCAGGGCCGCGTGTCGGCGGCGCTCTTGACAGCGTCGGTCGCGATCTCTAGCCTCGCCCGGCTGTCTCCTCCCCGCGCTGTCGCGGGGACGACCCCCGCAGGCTGACCGGCTTACGCAAGAAGTCGGTCAGGGGGGCGAGCGGAACGCTCGGACGCGCCTAACGCTGGGCATCCAGGCTCCCGAGGAAAAACCTCCAACGGAGCTCCCGGTATCGGCGCGGTCGGGTGGGGAAGATGGGGAAACCCAGGAGGGACAACGAAGCCTCCGAGACAGCCCCAGGAGCGCGACCTACGCAAGAGGTCAAGCTGGGAAAAGGTTGCACCGAACGGGCCGACCCTCGGCACACAGGGTCCTCAGGATGATTCGCATGACGCCAACCAACGACGAGCCAGCAGGCGCCCTAAGGGCATCGAACTCGCTCGTGCAGGTCGGAAGAGTCGAAGCACTCCCATCCGTTCTCTCGCTCCTCGTGGAAATCGGTCGGGGGCCGGTCCCTCTGGATGGTGGCCCCGTCCCCGACCCTTTCCACATCTAATTGGAGTTAAGTAGAGAGAATTGATTCGTTCAAAATAATACCCTCACAACCAATCACGAAAATACTCCTCCAAATCTTCCTACTCATCTTCCTCCTAATCATCATCACGACCACGACGACGACGACCACGACAATCGAATAGGGAGGGAGCGGGGAACAGTCCCCAGACCCCTCTGAAAGCCAGAATTCGCGGGCATCAGACAGGATGTGGCTGCGATTTCGGAGGGTTCCTGCGTGCTGTGGCGGTGCTGCGCCTATCGGTTCCCTGTCTGAGGATGGACAAGCGACGCGCAGGCCCTGGACGAAAGGGAGGGAACCTCACCCCTGCCCAGGCGAAGACGGTGCTCGCCGTCCCTGTCGTGGCTCTCCTGTCGAACCAGGCCACGATCGTGGGACCCCACGCCAACCTGGCGAGCCGGTCGGGTCTGGTGGCCATCTACCCGGGCACGGGCGGCTGCGCGAAACTCGTGGGAGGCCGCGTGGCGATCTTCCCTGTTTGGGTGAACGGGCGTCAGTGGGAGCGGGCCGTGGTGCCCGTGCTGACGGACCCCCGGTGGGACAGCACGCTGGCCGTGTGGCAGGCGACGGCATCGACGAATTTGACGAGCCTGGTGGATATGATCGGCAACGCCCTCGCGCAAAGTTTCCACGATGCCGGGTACGGTCCTCTTCCATGACGAGTCCCACGCCGCCCAAGAGACCTCCGGCTCAACTCCACGGCATCGAGCGCCCCGAGAACGAGATCGTGTGGGTCAGCTGCCGGGCCAAGAACAGATGCGAGGGGAAACAGGCGAAGGTTCTTTTGAAGAAAAACGACGGCATGAACGGCACGTGGATTCAGTACGTCTGCACGTCGTGCAAGACTCCGTTCAGCATCCGCCTGTAGGGGTATAAGGAGCGTGGGCCCCTACCCATCTCCGATCCTTTTCCATGGTCCTTCCGCGAGGGAGACCGCGATGGGCTTCGCGTCCGAGCTGGGGAGGCTCATCCACGAGCCTTTCGGGGATGGCGGCCTCAAGATCGCGGAGAGCCGCGAGATCATCGACCTGATGAACAACACGCCCGTGGGCGACGAGCCGGGGGTCCTCGTGATGGGCCCGATGGATCTCGCGCAGCAGGTGGCGACCGACGTGCTCCTCAAGACCATCGAGGAGTTCGATGATCGGATCGTGCGTCCCGTGCTGTGGGCCCTCGACCAAGCCGAGGTGAGTTCCACGATCCGCTCCCGCTGCCTGCGGCGGTGGTGTCCCGGCCAGACGGAGGTGGAAGAGCACGTGCTCGACCTCGCGCGCGGGCTCGTGGAGTCGGCCCTTGTGCGGGACACGGCGGCGGTGATCGAAACCCTCAAGGAGCAGGACCCTCGTGACGTGCTCGTGGCCGCCGCCGCCTGCCTGCGGGACCGCGGCGTGGACGACGAGACACGGGGCCTCTGGGAGGCCGTCAGGGGCGCCCTGCGCCTCCGTAACCCGACTTTGACGGAGACCCTCGCGGCTTTCCTGTAGGGAGATGATGCGGACGTGAGCCACTGGAAAAAGCCGCCACCCGTGGTCATCCTGTCCGGGACGCACGATTACTTGCGTGCGCGGGAGCTCAAGGAGGCCGTCTCCACGGCCGACGAGCAGGGGCGCACGATCGAGCACGTCCAGGGCGATGACCGCGACGAGATCTCCCGCATCCTGTCGAGCACGGGCGTCTTCTTCCGGGAGGACGTGCTGGTGGTGATCGAGAATCCCGAGAAGATCGATGCCGACCTCGTGATCCGACATCACGAGTCCGAGGACAACGCCGTCGTGCTGGTGCTCCATCAGGAGGGGCCCATCAAGGCGAAGACCCCCCTCGGGAAAATAGCGAAGGTGCTCCCCGAGCGTTTTGTGGCGAAGTTTGAGAAGCCGAAGCCGTGGGAGGAGGACGAGCACGCGACGCAGTTTTGCGTTTCGGAGGCCCGGAAACTGAAGTTGAAAATCGAGGATCGACTCGCAGCTGCCATCGTGCAGAACGTGGGGTCGGATCTGGGGATGCTCGCGTTCGAGGTCCAGAAGCTCGGGTTCTTGTTGGCCTACGACGGGGAGACGCAGGTCACCCCGCAGCACGTCAAGGCGACCATCGCGGCCTTCGGCGAACTGGGCCCGCGGCCCATTGTGGACGCCATGGAGCGGAGAGATCTCCGCGCCGCGGGTCACGCTCTCGCGAACATGCGCAGAACTCACGCCGGCAATCTCAGCGGCGCCACCCTCCGGGCATGCGGCTTCGTGGGGGGTTCCGCGCGCAATTGGCTGCACGTCGCGGCCCTCCATGAGGGGGGTTCGTCGCAGGAGGAAATCTCCTCCCGAGTTGGCGTGCACCCCTTTGTGATCCGCAAAACCCTCCTTCCCGTCGCGAGACGTTGGGGAAGGGGGAGATTAACCTCCCTAGTAAAGTCAATTGCACACGTTGAACGCTCCGTGAGGAGCGGTCACGTGAGTCCTTGGGTGCAACTTGAGTGCGCGCTGTTCCGCGCTCTCCAGGATGGAGCCTCCGGGTAAAATGCCCCGCAGTCCACGTCGCCGCGCGGCGTTAGGGCTCCTATATCCAATCCTACTATGCGCGCGTCGATCAACCGGTCGGTGCCCCCCCCTCACCCCGTGAATCTGACCGACCTCCTGGTCGAGGCGAAGCGAAGCGAAGCATGCTCCAACCGACATCCGAGCCCACCTCCGAGGCCACCCCTTCCGTCCTCAAAGATTCTTCCAAAATCTCCGCCATCACGGTGGATGACGGCAAGAGGTTGCAGGTGAAAAACAAGAGGTACTCCTACGACGAGATCTTCTCCGCCACGCTGAGTTTTTTCGGCGGTGACGAACTCGCGGCGAGTACCTGGGCATCGAAATACGCGCTGAGGGACAACGAGGGGAACTACGTCGAACGCACGCCCGTGGACATGCACAGGCGTCTCGCTCGCGTGTTCGCGCGGATCGAGGCCAAGTACCCGAACCCGATGCCCGAGAACGAGATTTTCGATTATCTGGCCGACTGGGTGATCGTCCCGCAGGGATCGCCCATGAGCGGCGTGGGCAACCCGTTCAAGCTGCAGAGCGTCTCGAACTGTTTCGTGATCCCGTCACCGCACGACTCCTACGGGGGCCTGATGCTCGCGGATCAGCGGCAGGCGCAGATCATGAAAAGGCGTGGGGGGGTGGGCTTCGACATCTCCACGATTCGCCCTCGCGGGATGCCAACCGCCAACGCTGCCCAGACCACCGATGGTCTGGGCATTTTCATGGAGAGGTTCTCCAACACCTGCAAGGAGGTCGCGCAGGGGGGGCGCCGGGGGGCCCTCATGCTCAGCTGCGACGTCCATCATCCCGAGATCCGCACGTTCATTCGGATCAAGAACGAGATGACATCGTGCAAGGCGTGTGGGCATGACGAGCGCACCAAGGTGACGGGGGCGAACGTCAGCGTCCGGCTCAGCGACGAATTCCTGCTCGCGGTGGAGAACGGGGAGAAATTCCAGCTGCGCTGGCCCTGCGACGAGCGCGTGAAGCCGGTCATCGAGGAGTGGGTGGACGCCCGGGAAATTTGGGAGGAGATCACGCAGCACGCCCGCGACAGCGCCGAGCCCGGCCTCCTGTTCTGGGACAACATCCTGCGGGGGAGCCCGGCCGACTGTTACGCGGACGTCGGGTTCCGCACCACTAGCACCAACCCGTGCGCCGAGCTTCCGCTGGCCCCCGGGGATTCGTGCCGTTTGATGGTCGTGAACCTGTCGAAGTTCGTGACCAACCCATTCACCGACCAGGCGGATTTCGACTGGATCCGTTTCCACAAGGTGAGCATGAAGGCGCAGCGCCTCATGGACGATCTCGTGGACATCGAGATCGAGCAGGTCGACAAGATCCTCGCCAAGATCGAGGCCGACCCGGAGCCCGACGAGATCAAAGACCCCGAGCGTCAACTTTGGATCACGGTGCGCACGGCGGCCGAGAACGGGCGTCGCACGGGCCTGGGGGTCACCGCGGTCGGGGACACCGTGGCGATGATGAACTACAAGTACGGGTCAGAAGACAGCATCGAGCTTGTCGAGAAGATCTACAGGGCCCTCGCCGTTGGTTCCTACCAGTCATCGATCGACATGGCGGCGGAGCGCGGGTGTTTCCCGGTCTACGATTTCCGCAAGGAGACAGGACATGTTTTCCTCGAGCGCGTCCTGGAGGCGGGCGGGGAGGAGATGCGCGCAAAATACGAGACACACGGGCGTCGCAACATCGCGAACCTCACGACCGCCCCCACGGGGAGCGTCTCCATCCTGACCCAGACGACGGGAGGGATCGAGCCCGTCTTCAAGGCCACGTACATTCGTCGCAAGAAGATCAACCCCAACGACGAGGGGGCCCGCGTGGACTTCGTGGACAGCCACGGGGACAAGTGGCAGGAGTACACGGTCAGCGAGCACGGTTTCCGCCGGTGGAAAGAGGTGACCGGCAAAACGGACGAGGATTTCGATCAGAGTCCCTACGCCGGGGCGCAGGCGGAGGAGATCGACTGGCCACAGCGGGTGAAACTCCAGGCCGGGGCCACGAGATGGCTCGACCACTCCGTGAGCTCGACCGTGAACCTCCCGAAGGATGTCTCGGTGGAGAAGGTGCGCGAGATCTACACGGCCGCGTGGAAGTCCGGTTGCAAGGGAATCACCGTGTACCGTGACGGCGCCCGCGCCGGTGTTCTCGTGACCAAGCGGGAATTTCACCAGCACGGGGCCCCAAAGCGGCCCGAACAACTCCCCTGCGAAGTCCACCGGAGCAGCGTGAAGGTGGGGATCAACGGCGACGGCACCCCCGTCATGCAGGACTGGATCTTCTTCGTCGGGGTTTTCGAGGGGATGCCCTTCGAGATCTTCGGGGGAACCACCGACAACGTGGAGATCCCCCGGAAGGTGACGGAGGGGCTCATCGTGAAACGGAGTTTCAAGAGCGGGGGGAAGTACGATTTCCACCACGGCGACATCGATGATCCCTTCAAGGTCAAGGACATCGTGCGGTTGTTCGACAACCCGGATCAGGGGTGGGCGACCCGGATGATTTCGCTGTCGCTGCGCCACGGTTCGCCCGTCCAGTACGTGGTGGAGCAGCTGCAGCGGGACAAGGAGGCAGACCTGTTCGCGTTCAGTCGGTGTATCGCGCGCGTCCTCAAGAAGTATATCCCCGATGGCGCCCACTCCAAATCGGAGAAGGTGTGTTCCGACTGTGGGGCGGAGGACAGCCTCCGTTACCAGGAGGGGTGCATGCTGTGCACCTCATGCGGCGCGAGCAAGTGCGGCTGACGTGAATGACTTCTCGGTGCTTTACTGATCGAGAAGTTTCGGTTTCACGTAGAGGTCGTCTCTCGCGGGTAGAATCCGTGGATGTCGGAGCCGTTCAAAGGTCTCAAGATCGTCGACGTCCTCGGGGTGTTCTACCGCGAGGGCGAGCGGTTGATGGCGGCCGACGAGTTCGAGGGGGTCCAAGACGTCGATGAGGTGCTAGGTCGTTTCGTAGGCCACGAGGTGCGTGTCATCGCCCACCATCGGCCCCAGGAGCCCCACGACAACAACAGGTGGGGCGGCGGGTGCTGCGTGCTGGAGAACACCGGGTTCTGTCAATTCGGTCACCACGACAACCCCAGGAACCTCTACACGTTCAACGGGGTCGGGGTACTTCGCGCGGAGGGCGTCCGGTGGTGTTTGGACCCGAAGGAGGGAGAGCCCCTCGATTGCCGCATGGGCTTTTTGGAGGGACACCGGTCGCAGATCGTTGTCACGTCTATCCCTGATCTGGAGGAAGTGGAGAAGAAGGTGCGGTCTTTCGACCCGTCCAATTTGGAGAATGCCACGTTGGAGGATCTCAGCGACACCTTGGCCGAGATGCGCGACTACATCGCTGAGATTAGCAACCTCAAGAATGACCTAGATGGCTGACTATTTTGCAGGACGAGTTCAGGCGGTCGTTTTCGAGAACGACGCGCAGTCCTTCTACATCGTGAAGATGGCGTTGGACGGACAGGACCCGAAGGTGTCGTCGGTGACCGTGCGCGGGAGCGTGCCCGGGATTTCGGTCAAGCCGGGCGCGTGGTTCGGGTTCGAGGCGATCTGGGAGAACCACGACAAGTACGGGCGTCAACTCGTGATCGAGAAGGCCCCGGTCGTGCGCGGGGAGTGGGACGCCGAGACGGCACTCAAGATGCTCCAAGGGCACGGCGTGGGGCAGCGCGTCTGCGACGCGATCTACGCCCACTTCGGTGACGCCCTCCTGGAGGCCCTGACGGACGCTGACCGGCTTGTCGAGGTCGCGGCCCTCGACAAATTCGCGGCCATGCACGTCGTGAGCCGGTGGCGCGCGGTCCGGGCCATGTTCCAGTCATTGGAGTTCCTGAGCGAGCTCAAGCTGCCCAAGAACAAGGTCGAGCAGATCTACTCTCACTTCGGTGACGACGCGGAGAAGGCCCTGAGTGAGGACCCGTGGTCGCTCGTGCAGATCGATGGCATCTCTTTCGACCAAGCCGACGAGGTCGCGCGGCGCCTGGGCCTCGACATGGCGTCGGACCTCCGGCTGCGGGGGTCGATCTTGCACACATGTAAGGCGCGCCGCGGCATGGGGCACCTCTACCTGACCACGGGGGAGATCGTGAGGAGCATCCAGAGCGCGACTCCAGAGGTCGACAAGGGCCACCTCGCGCGGACCCTCAAAGGGCTGCACGACGAGAACCTGCTCGTGCTCGACAACAAGACCCGGGAGGGCACCACGGCGATCTACGAGCCCTGGTTCAACCAACTTGAGAAGGAGTCCGCTAGGATGCTGGCGGAGCGCAGGGAGGAGGCCGCTTTCGATGCGGATGAACGTATCGAGTACCTCGAGAAACTCGCCACCGTGGGCCCCGAGACGGAGAAGGCGGCCAAGCGCAAGGGCGCCCGGCTGCACGCCGTAGCGAGGAGCGCGATCAAGGAGTGGTCGGGGCACGGCCGCATCGACCTGGCGGACATGCAACTCGATGGAGCCGTCAACGCCCTTGTGGAGCCGGTGTCCATCCTGACGGGGCTCCCAGGCACCGGCAAGACGACGACGCTCAAGGTCGTCGTGAAGGTCCTTCAGGACGCCAACATCCCCTTCCTCCTCGTGGCGCCCACAGGCATCGCGGCCAAGCGCCTCTCGTCCGTCACGGGGGCCGACGCGTCCACCATCCACCGGGCTTTCGGGGCGAAGGGGATGGACATGGACAACGACCGCGAGAGCACCTACGCCGGCATCGTGGGCGAGTCCATGGGCCTCTCGACGGAGGATGGCTCGGCCGAGTTCTGGAGTTACTCGTCCAAGCAGCCGCACCCGGCACGGGTCGTGATCGTGGACGAGAGTTCGATGGTCGATCAACACCTGCTGTTCCGGCTGCTCTCGTGCACCACGCGGGACTGCCGCCTCGTGTTCGTGGGGGACGCCGCGCAGCTGCCCTCCGTTGGCCCCGGCAACGTGTTGCGGGACGTGATCTCTTGCGGGGAGTTCCCGGTCGTGGACTTGCGGGAGATTTTCCGGCAGCACGAGGCGAGCGACATCGTCATCGCGGCCCACGCCATCAACAGCGGGAAGGTCCCCGAGTTTGACCGCAAATCCCTGGATTTTACGTTCGCCGAGGTGCGCGACGAAGCCAGGATCCTGGAGACGCTCACCGCGACCGTCCAGAAGTTGTACGAGCGCAAGACCAACTTCCAGGTGCTCAGTCCGCGTCACGCGGGGACACTCGGGGTCACGAATCTCAACCTCAGAATCCGCGAGCTGCTCAACCCCAAGACCCCGGGCCTCAAGGAGATGCGGCTCGGAGCGGAGACCGTGCGCGAGGGGGATCGCGTGATGGTCTCGAAGAACAACTACCGCTACGAGATTTTCAATGGGGACGTCGGTAAAGTCGTGCGCTTGGATCAGAAGGAGAAGATCGTGGAAATCAAGATTCACGGTCCCCCGGTCATGCACGTGCAGATGCCCTTCAAGGAGGCGCCGCTCCACCTGCGGATGGCCTACTGCGTCACCGTCCACAAGTCACAGGGGCAGGAGTACGACGTGATTCTCATGCCTTGGTCCAATTCGTTCCGCAGCCAACTCCAGCGGAACTTGATCTACACGGCCATCACCCGGGCTCGTAAAAAAGTCATTCTCATCGGGCACCCCGAGGCTTTGGAAAAAGCGATTAACAACAACAAAGTCGACACCCGGAACACTCTTTTTCCCGATCGCCTCCGGGCCGTTTTCGGGTGATTCAAGACCCGCTCCTGGGGGGTACAAATCCCGGAGGAGCCCGACACGGAAGACCTGGGCAGCACCCGCGCATGGCCGATCCCAACGACACCACACGTCCCCTGACCCCGGAGGTTATCGCTCGAGTACGGAACATCCGTAAGGGGCTCCGCATCACCAAGATCACCTGCACGCGCTCCGTGAAGGGCCGCAACGGCGACTCATTCGTCGGGTTCTCGGCGGCGTGGCAGTCGGTCCAGGACGACGTCAGCGGCCCGGGCGCGGACGTGCAGGCATCCCCAGAGGACGACGCGGCCTACGCGGAGCAGGGGATGACGCTCAAGGACGCCAAACTCGCCCGCTACATCTTGTCGATGGAGTGCGACGTCGCTGCACTCGAGTCGGCGGCTTCCAACGGGAGCATCACCCCCGGGTATTTCGCGGACGCCGTGAAGGGGGTCAAGAACAACTACAAGCAGCTGATCCTGCGCGAGATAGGGAGTTCAAACGATGACGGCAGCAAGTAACGACACCCCGCGCCCGACCCCCATCGTGGACCTGGACCGCATCGAGGAAACGTACGCCGAACTCAAGAAGTTGGAGGTCATCCTCGATCCCAATCCCATCGAGTATGGTCCCAAACGGTTCAGCAACCGCATCGCCCAAGTCCGCGCCATGCTCAACCGGGTCGAGCAGATCTTTCTCCAGACGTCCGAGGATCTCCACTATTTCAAGCGGTTGATCAATGCACGTCGAGATCTCTACGAGTTGGAAAAACGGGAGCTCATGGTCAACGACCCCCGGTGTCGCGTGGGGCGTTCCCAGCAGGAGCGTGAAGCTCTGGCCGACGTGCAGCTGCGGGCGATGATCGAGGCCATCCAAGAACTGGAGCTCGCGGCCCACGACCTCGAGACCGTGATGTTCTCCATCAAATCCAAGCGCACGGATCTCAAGGACGTGCAGGGCCGCATGCGCGACCAGATGAGGTTGATTGAGCACGACCTTGGCATGGGGGCCCGGTGGGGGGGCAACGCGCCCCCCTCCAGTGCCAGCGCCAGCGTGAAGGAGATCAACGCCATGCTCGACACCGTGGACCAGGGCTTCGGCATCGTGGACGGGGACGACGAGGAGGAAGAAACCGAGGAAGAAACCGAGGAAGAAACCGAGGAAGAAACCGAGGCGGAGGATGTCGTGGACGACGCGGGACACGACCCGTCGCCGCACGCGGAAGATCCTGTCTTGGTGTTTGGGGAGGAGGACGACGACGCGGAGGAGCCTGTCGCAGACGATGCCGTCGTCCCGGACGAGGAGTCGGAGGGGGAACTTCCCGAAAGCGATCACGCACAGGAAGAGGCCGACAATTTTCTCGATGCGCTCAACATGAGCACGAGCGAAGAAGAAGAAGAATCTTCAGAGGAAGGGGACGACGAGTCGGGCATCGACAGCCTGATCGCCAGCCTCTCTGATGACTAGATTCAACGCCCCTTGCTGGGGAGTAAAAGTCCTGAACCGGCACGTCTAAACGGACACGCCATTTTCATCAAACCAAAAAGCGAGAAAGACAATGACCACCAATTTTCAGTCATTCGGTTTCGGCCAGAACGACTCCGGCATCGGGAGCCGAACCGAGAAGTTCAAGGGCGAGAAGGGCAAGACCTACCGCATCGGGTTCGTCTGGTGGGACGGTATCGATGACGGTGAATTCACCGTCAAGAACCTGACCGCCCCCGAAGACGACGAAACCAAGTTGACGCCGAGGTTCATCGGCGGCCCGCGCCACTACGTTCAGGGAGTGGGCTACATCCTCAACAAGGGGCCCGAGTTCACGCAGCTGATCGGCGCGCCCCCCAAGATGATGATCGCCACACTCATCGTGTCGTGGGCGCTCGGCAAGAACGGGCAGCCCTCAAAGGAGTCGCTGTTCACCGACATGCCGGACGTAATGCCGTGGATCTTCTCACAGGACAAGTACGAGAAACTCAAGAAGATGCACGTCTCGGGTTACCCCATGCACGACTGGGACGTGCAAATCGACTGCGAGGACGCGCAGTACCAGAAGTTCAATTTCCTGCCTGCCAAGCAGAGCATTTTCAAGGAGATGCTGAAATCCACGAACGAGCAGGGGCGGCAGGTCGCCCGTCACATCATCGAGCGCGTCCGCGCGCTCGCGCCCAACCTCGAGCGCGAGATCGGTCAGAACCTGACCTTCGAGCAACTCAAGGAGAAGATGGGCGTCGAGTCGTCAGGGCCCGTCGGTAACGTCGTGGCCGGGGACCAGGACGTCGACAACCTCCTGGGCTCGATGCTCGACGACTAGCCGGCGTCAGTAGAGTGGGGTCCAGATGCGAGTACTCGGTCTGGACCCCTCTCTCAGGAACTACGGATGGGCGTTGCACGACACAGAGGCGGAGGGGCGCGACCGCTGTCTGGCGCGCGGACGCTTCCGGACGGAGCCCCGACAATTCTCGGACGAGATCGGTCGGTACATGCACCTGCGCGACTGCTTGCAGGAGAAGATCGCGGAGCTCGCCCCCGACACCATGGGGATCGAGCACCCGGTGATGAACGAGGACTACTCGGAGGGCATGTACGGGTTGTTCCTGTTCAGCATGGAGGCCATCAAAAGCGAGGCCCAGAACCTCGTGCTTGTGGGACCTCCGCAGGTGAAGAAGTGGGCGTTCGATCTTCTCAAAAGACCGAAGGGCTGGAAGATGGGCAAGTCGGACATGGTGGAGGCCGCGAGGGAGCACGCGGGTGGTGGCAGCTGGGACCACAACGAGGCCGACGCGTATCTCGTCGGAGCATTCGCGGGGCGATTCTGGAAGTTCTACGTGGACGACCTCCACGAGGACGAGCTGACGATTTACGAGAAAAAGACGTTCACTCTCATCCGAACCATCACCAAGGGAAAGCGCGCCGGCAAACTCGAGACCAAGGGTTTCCTGCATCGCGAAGGCGACAGATTTTTCCTCTGGTCTGTGGAGTAGAAGGCTAGCCATGGCGACCACCAAGAAATCCCCCAAGAAGACCTCGAAAAAAACGGCCAAGACGGCGCCCAAGAAGACGGCCAAGAAGACGGCCAGTTCCGGGAAAGGCGGAAAGGCGTCGTCCCCGTTGCTTCAGGCGAAGGGGATGCTCAAGGACGCCCTCAAGTCGACGGAGTGGCAAGCCGATCTCGACCCCAAGCGTGCGAGGACGTCGCAGGACGTGTTGTCGACGGGCTCCATCGTCATCAACCACCTGATTGGTGGCAAACTCAACCAATTCGGGGTCGCCCCGTGCCCGGGGGTCCCCAAGAAACGCATCCTGAACCTGTACGGCAAGGAGGGCAGCGGCAAGACCACCCTTGCATTGGAGACCTCGGCCGAGACCATCCGCAACGGTGGGACGGTCTGCTACATCGACTGGGAACACGAGATCGTGCCCGGGTACGCGATGGCGCTCGGAGTGCCCATCGGTGACGAGTCGAAGTTCATGCTCTGTCAACCGGACACCTTGGACGAAGGCATCGCCATCCTCTGGACGATGGCGAGCGCGGGCGTGAGCCTGATCGTCCTCGACTCCGTGGGCGCCGGCGTCCCCAAGGCGTACTTCGAGAAATCCATCAAGGAGACGGCCGACCAGGGACGCGTCGGCATGAACGCTGCGGTGTGGTCCGCCTTCTTGCCGAAGCTCAAGGCGCGCATCAGCAAGACCGGGACGACCATCATCGGGATCTCGCAGATCCGCGACGCCATCAACACGACAGGCTACGGTGACAAGATCACGGTCCAGGGGGGCAAGGCGTGGAAATTCTACAGCGCCGTCCGCATGCGTCTCCAGCCGATGGGGACCGAGAAGGCGTCGGAGTACTCCGCCGTGATCAACAAGACGGCGGACCGCGTCGTCGGTTCGAAGATCAAGGTGAAACTCGACAAGTGCAAGGTCAGCCCGCAGCAGGGTAACGAGGAGATTTTCTACATCCGCTACGGCGAGGGGATCGATGACCTGCGCTCTCTCATCGAAATCGGCATCGCGCACAAGCTGATCCGCAAGTCGGGAGCATGGCTCTACTGGATTGACCCCGAGGGCACCGAGATCGGCAAGCAGGGGATGGAGAAATTCCGCGGTATGTTCGCGGATGACCCGAAGCTCGAGAAGATCCTCGAGAAGCAGGTGCTCCCGTACCTCGGGGCGGCGGCGGGCGACGGCGACGAGCCCGAGGACGAGGAAGACCTTTTCGGCAGCGACTCGTTCCAGAACGACGTCGAACTCAAGGAGATCTTGGGCGCCATCAGCGGCGACGACGACCCCCCGGACGAGACCGCATGAAAAGCCACACGATCGAGTCGGAGAGCGGCCACCTGCGCGACGGGGAATGTCCGAAGTGCGGGAACCCCATCGAGTGGGTCCGGGCGGACGGGGGTTCCAAGCACAACGCGGACTGCCGTAAGTGCATGGTCATCTGGAACGCTCGCCCTTCGTTCGTGATTTTTGAGGTCTCCTCGCGCCCTGCCAAGTGGAGCCCCTTCGGGGCGATGGTCTACGCGGACCAGGGCGGTATGTTGATGGGGGACGACTAGCGTGGCGATCAAGGTCAGGGTCCGGGATTTCCAATCTGTCGCGGACGCGACAATCGTCATCGACGGCCTGACCGTCGTGACCGGTACGAACAACGCGGGAAAATCCGCGTTTTTCCGTGCCATCCGGGGCGTCTTCACGAACGCGCGAGGCTCCGACTTCGTGCGTCATGGCGCTAAGCACTGCATCGTGGATCTCACGTTCGAGGACGGCCGCACCCTGACGTGGAAGAAGGGCGGCGACGGCACGAACGACTACATCATCGACGGCAAGGAGTTCCCGAAGGTGGGGCAGGGGGTGCCCCCCGAGGTCCGCGAGTTCGGGGTGGCGCCGGTGCCCGTGGGCAACACTGAGCTCTGGCCGCAGATCGCACAGCAGATCACGGGGGTCAGTTTCCTGCTCCACGAGACCGGCTCCGTGATCGCCGAGGCGGTCGCGGACGTGGAGCGCGTCAACCAACTCTCCCGCGCGCTCAAGGCGTGCGAGTCCGACAAGCGCGCTGCCAAGGGAACCCTCAAGGTGCGCCGCAAAGATCTGACGACCTACAAGGAGCGTCGCGAGACCTTCGCGGGGCTGGACGAGGCGGTCGAGCAGATGCGCGCCCTGGAGGCACGTCACGCGAAGGCGCAGAAAGTCGCCAAGGCGACGGGCAACCTGGTCAAACTCGGGGAACGGCACCAGAAGGCCCATGCGATCGTGGAAGGGCTGGAGGGGCTCGATGAGGCGAGGGATTGTTTGCCCGCCCCCGAGCGCCTCAGGGAGGCCCAGGAAGCCTCCGAGGAGATGGCCGCGGCGGTCGGGCTCCAAGGGCGTCGGGAGGCGGCTCGGACGGCCGTGGAGGCTCTGGAGGGCTTGGACGAGGTCTCCGCACATCTCCCGTCCGACGCGCGCATGGCCTACGCAGACCAATTCCGCAAGGCCATCGGCATCACCGTCGAGTTGACGATGAAGTGGGAGGAGGCGCACCGTGACCTAGAGAACGCGCGCGGGGCGCAAGACGCTCTCGCGGGGATGGCTTTCGATGAGAAGGCCGTGGAGCGCGCCGGGAAGTTCAAGAAGGCGCTGGGGAACGCGACCGGTCTCAGGGATCGTTACGCGGAGAGGCGCGACGCGGTCTCCACGCTGGACACCGCCATCGGGGATCACGAGGCACAGCTGGCCGAATTGGACGAGAAGCTGAGCACGGTGCTGGGAACCTACGAGGAGTGCCCCACCTGCGGCGGCGGCCTCGACCACGTGCACTGATCGGGTAGAACGGGGGCGATGGGTCTCCACGTCTCACACGGCTGCTTCCAAGCCAGCTACGGCAGGTTCATGCACTTCCGACAGGCCGTCGCGGACGTCCTCAGCATCCCGCTCCAAGTGATGGAGGGGTTCTACGACAAGAGCGAATGGATGGTCTGCGCGGTCGGGAACAAGGCCGGCGAACACCTGCTGGAGAAGCGCCTCGAGGCGCTCCCCGTCTCGTGGAGGGCGTGGGAGGACGTGACGTTCGGATGACAGACCCACGCAAAGCACCGCCGCCGTTCGACGTCGACCGGCACACCATTTTCCTCGGGCTCACGGGCTCGCACGCCTACGGCATGGCGCGCCCGGACTCCGACGTGGACGTCCGCGGGGTGTGCATCCCGCCGAGGCGCGTGCGGGAGAGCCACCACCTCGAGTTCGAGCAGCTGACCGTGGGCGACCAGCAGGGGGCGTGGGGTCCCGTCTCGCAGAAGGCCATCGACGTGCTGCTGGAGCACCCGACGGCGGCCGAGTGCTACCGGCGCTCGGACACGTTCCGCCGCGCGAACGGCCACGTTGACCTGTGCGTCTACTCGATCCACAAGTTCGTGAAGTTGTGCGCGGTCAACAACCCGAGTTTCCTGGAGATCCTGTTCCTCCCCGATGAGGCGGTCCTGCACGCGACGGACGCGTGGATGCAGCTGCGGGAGCACCGTCAGATGTTCCTGACGAAGGAGGCGCGCCACCGTTACGTGGGCTACGCGATGGGCCAGCTGGACCGCATCAAGCGCCACCGCTCGTGGCTCCTGAACCCGCCCAAGGGTGCCCCCACGCGGAAGGAGTTCGGCCTGCCGGAGGAGTCCGTGCTCCCGGCCGACGTGCGCAACCAGATCGATGAGGCGGTCAAGAAGATCCTCCGCGGGTGGGGCGTCGATGACGGTCTCGAGGACTACCTCGACGGCGCCGTGCAGGACATGCTGCGCATGCGGATGGTCGAGTTCCAGGCGACCCTGCTCCGCTGCGAGGAGGCCGTGATGGACGAGAAGGTCTACGCGCTCGCCGGCGCGAGTCTCGGCCTGACCAAGGACGTGCTCTACGCGATCAAGCAGGAGCGGAAGTACCGGGCCGCGCGCAAGAACTGGACGCAGTTCCTCAAGTGGAAGGAGGAGCGCAACCCGGCCCGCGCCGAGCTGGAGGCGAAGTTCGGCTTCGAC
>Ga0307380_10002067_pt1 | contig 28758 bp, 16 predicted proteins | sample UN3MG_FD_202239 | JGI IMG/M metagenome (GOLD analysis project Ga0307380, IMG submission 202239) | Soil microbial communities from Risofladan, Vaasa, Finland - UN-3 | ecosystem: Environmental > Terrestrial > Soil > Coastal area > Acid sulfate soil | place: Finland: Risofladan, Vaasa | collected... | reverse complement strand
GTTTTTTGGGCGTCTCTGCTGCTTTTGCGGCTTTTTACCCCGCCATGAGCAATCCCCAACTTCATTTGACATCTCTTCGAGCCGAGATTTATACTTCCTTACGATGGTTGGATGGGTAAATCTATACAAAAGGGCTCACTTGGCCGCCACAGCCGAAAACCAATCTCTTATTATTAGGCGGTGTTTATCATCTGCGCAACCGTCTTCGTCCTCTCTACACCGCCGATGATCAACAACCGGATCTTCATCCCCTGGGATTTGGCCTTCGGGTCGGGGATGCAAGCCCTGGGATCGCTCCTTGCGGTCACCACGGCGGTCTGGTTTATCAAGAAGTCGGAAGCACTTAAGGAATTGGGCGCGGGAATGGACAAGCCCTTCCCGCGGGTGTTTTACTGGTGGATGCGGATTGCTGTCCCCCTGGCCATCCTCCTCGTCGGCATCAACTGGTTGCTCGAGTCCGTCTTCAAGATCCGCCTTGCCGGCTGAGGGCTACCCGAAAAAAGGGGACGGCTAGAGATTCATTTTCAGGAAATCCTCGACCCGGCTCAGGAGATTGGAGAGGTCGTGCCTCGAGCTGAAAAACAGCAAGGAACGCGTACGGCTCCGAAGTTAGGGCGGTGGGGGACTTTTATCTCGTTCTTTAAAAGTCCCAGAGCTCGGGGTTTCTATCATCGTCGGCCCGCGACAGTATTCGATCATGCTGGGGCTCTTATCCATCAGTCCCTGAAGACTACCATCTCGGCCAAGCCGGCGTTGGTCGTTTCCCTAGAAACCGTATCGACGGTGAAGACAACCCACATGATATTCTTGGGCGAGAAGTTCAGCTCCTTGCAGGCCTTTGCATCGTTCGGGAGCTCGCCCACCCGGACAGCGCTCCCGTCGCTGAAAAGCAACACCCCTGAGGTGATATGGTCGTCCGGGTTCGGCCGGTCGAAAAGCCAGACCCGCCGCACCGTCTGCGGCGAATCCCAACTGAGCCTGATCATGGCCGTCTCCCGCTCGCCCCGACTCACCCATTCATGAGTATTGATTTTGGCATTCAGGTCGACGATTCCGTCCACGGCCCCCTCGCCGAAATATTCGATGAGTTCGGTGAAGGGCTTGCTTTTCTTGTGGACCGAAGACACGTTGACACGGGCCAAGAGGGCAATGTTGTTTTCGCTCTTCAGTGGATCGGAGGGTAGCTGGCCGATAGCCGCCGGGCCGGAGACGTCCTGAGCCCGGTCAAGCAGCTTAACCTCCTGGAGCGTCCAGGCATATCGGCTGCCCATTGGTGCGGCCGCCGTCCGGTTGCCGAAGTAGGCCTTGTGGAAGTTCGCCGAGTAGGACAGCCACACCGTCCTTCCATCGGCGCTGATGAACTTCGACGGGAAGTTCAAGAAGTAACCCTGCCGGCCGAACTTGTTCATGAACGTGACCATCCTGTAGGGTCCGGTGATTTCTTCTGCTTCCAGGATGTACGAGTTCATATCCTCGACGCCCGGCCAGCCGTCGGTGACGCACATCAAGTATTTTCGGAGCGGGGCATTATAGGTGATTGTCGCGCAGCCCATGCGGTCATTCCAGGCGAGGAGCGGCCGGATGTCCGCGAAATTCCGGGACCAGACGGGGCGCCCGTCGGATCCCTGGCCGGCGAAGAACTCGTAGGCACCGAGGTCATTGACGTTTTTCGGACTGGGCGACACCCGCGCCAGGTAGACCGCGTCGCCGGCAATCCAGCTGTTTCCTGCAATCCGCGGCGTGGGGTCCGCATCCATGGCACCGTGGCCGACAAGATAGGCCTTGCCGTCGGGGGAATGCTCCAGGTTGCGGCCGAAGTCGACGAAATGGGGCGTCCCCATCTTGACTTGGCGCCCGTACTTCCCCGATTCGGGGAAGAGCGGCCGGTCGGGCGAAAGTGGGCTCGGGATCCAGGTTTCCCCGTAGTCCATCGAAATCCGGAATCCGGGCACCGGACCGCAAATGGCCCAGCTGTAAAGATCCCGGTATTCCGGTTTGGACTGGTCGAAGTCAACGCAGTAGGTCCCGTAATACCAGACGCCGTCGTACACGAGGTTGGCGCTGGGATAGCGGCCGCCGTATGGCAAGGCCGAGGCGGGTTCAGAACCGAGGGACATGATCGTCAGGGACAGGGGGTCGTCGCCGGTGATCCTGGCGTTTCCTGTCCGCGCCCGGTCGCCGCCGCTCGAGTGGCAGGACTCCTCGCCGATCTCTCCGTCGGTCCAGCCGCTGTACATGTTGCCGTCGGACGCCCAGGAAGGATACCAAGTGTCTGCGTCCGTGTAGGCCGCGAAGTTATGAGTGAAGGCAATTCCCCGGATATCCCGGGAGGGCTCGAAGGGGCAATCCTGGGGAGGCTCGGATGTCCAAATCTCCGGCCTCCATGGCTGGGATGTATAGGTGACCGTCTTCTCCGAAATACCAGGCGAACATCCGGCAAGAACAAGGAAGATCAGGCCGGCACCGAGGGGGATCAGGTTGCGTTTCATCATACCTCCTTCGGCTCATCTTTCAATGTCAGATGAAATCACGACAGCGCATTTCCTCTCCGGGCTCAGCAAACACGCCGCAACAGCCCAAAAACCTCCTCCCAAATTTTGCCATAAAACTCACCTTTAGGGTAGACCATTTCTAAGGGATGAGGTCTCTTTGGCATCCCCAGAGTGAATACACCCTCATGACCTATCTAGTATAATGGACCATCATCATGACTATTCTTGGAATGATAAAGCGCCGGATAAACAAGCAAATGAGCAAATGATTGGACGTCAAAAAAATCCTGAAATACCAAATGACGAGCAGATTTATAGGAAGAGACAATATGAAGAAGATCTTATCCGTATCGATGATGTTCGCACCCTTTCTGCTCATCTCCTTTATCCGCCCAACGGACGGACGGAAAGAAAACAAGGAAGTGATGGATCGACCGCGAATCGTCAACATCATCAATTTTATACGCTTATGCGAACCTCGGATTGAAAGCTATACGGAAGAAGTGCTTTATGAAACCGTCGCGAAACAGGTGGAGATGATGAAAGAATACAGGCTGGGCGGCACATTCCTGCTCCAATACGATGCCTTAATTGATTCGCGGTATCAGCTGCTCCTGAAAGGCCTGCCGGCGGATGCATTTGAAATCGGCGCCTGGTGGGAGATCCCCCAGCCGTTGATTGAGAAAGCCGGGTTTCAATGGCGGGGCCGCTTTCCCTGGGATTGGAATGCCGACGTCGGTTTTTCCACGGGGTATTCACCCGCCGAACGCGAAAAACTGGCCGATGTCTATATGGAGGATTTTAAGGAAATATTCGGTTATTACCCAAAATCGGTCGGCTCCTGGTTTATCGATGCCCATACCCTGGAATATTTGTCTCAAAAATACGGGATCGTCGCTTCCTGCAATTGCAAAGACCAAATTGGCACCGATGGCTACACGTTGTGGGGAGGATATTGGAACCAGGCGTATTATCCCAGCAAGAAGAATGCCTATATGCCGGCTCAAACCAAGGAGAATCAAATCCCCGTCCCAATCTTCAGGATGTTGGGAAGCGATCCGATCCGACAATACGACGCCGGGTTGGGTTCGCCAAGCCAGCATGTTGTTTCGCTCGAGCCTGTCTACGCCAAAGGCGGCGGCGATTCGGCCTGGGTTCATTGGTATTTCGACCAATTCATCGAAGGGGAATGCATGGAGTATGCCTACGTTCAGGTGGGCCAGGAAAATTCATTCACCTGGAACCGAATGTCGAAAGGGTTTGGAATCCAGTTGCCTCTGATCGCGAGGCTCAGGGACGAAAAGAAGATAAGGGTCGAAACCCTGGCGGAATCGGGCCGGTGGTTTCGCGAAAACTTCGGGACGACGCCATCCACTTCTGTTACGGTAAAAGAGGACTTCAACGGAGGCACGAGGAGGACGGTTTGGTTCAACAGTCGTTTCTACCGGTCCAACCTGCTATGGGAAAACGACACTTTGCGATTTCGCGATATCCATATTTTCGACGAAAACCTTGCCTCTGATTATGTAGATGCCAAAGGGACTTCCACCCAGTGTCATTTTTACACGCTTCCGTTTGTCGATGGTTTCAATTGGAGTTCCGTCAGCGATGTCGCCGGTTTGCGGCTTAAAACAGTCGCCAACGTAAGGGAAAGATTGGCTGAGGGAGGAGTGCCGGTGATCAGTGATTCCACGCCGGGAAAGCTGAGCATATACTGGCCGCTGAAATCCTCAGAAGGTGCGTTCGTTATAGAAATGGATGAAAATGGCATAGCGGTAGAAAGGAAAGGCGAAAATTCAGTCAGTTGGTTCATGGAATTAACGACAGCGGATGATGCCCAGCTGACATTTGAAAAAATATCCCCTAAAAAGATCCGGTGCCGGTTCAAAGGGATGGACTATGAGGTGACCGCAGGACAAGGCATATTCTCAAAGCCGGGAAGCGGGGTCATTCTCAGGATGGAACCCGAGAATAATGTGATCACCCTGAATATCGCCCAGCAAAAACTGAATGTTGAGAACAAGGGAGCCGGATTGTAAAGACATCAGTCGGCGTCCTTCGTCCTTTGCGCGTTTCTGGGTTCGGCGGCACGGTGGATCGTCACGGGTCCGAACAGCCCCGCCGGAATCAGGTCCTGCACCTTCAAAGTCATGTTGGTTCGCGCGTAGGGCTTTTGGCCGGGATTCAGCAGGTCCCCTATGAGACGGTTGTGCCAGAGGTTGGTGACCTTAACGTCAAGGATGTTCCGGCCCGATCTCAGGGCGTCGGAAATATCCGCCTGAAAAGGCTCCTTCCAAAGAATGCCGAGGTCCCGGCCGTTGAGAGTCACCTCCGCGACTTCCTGCAGCGATCCGAGGGCCAGGAGGAAGCCTCGATTCTCTCGCGACAGCGGTTCACCGATCTCGAATTCCGCCGTATAGCTCGCCGTCCCGGAAAAATAACGGATTCCGGGATCTTCGGACCGGGTCCAGCTGATCAGGCCGTTCCAGAGGACGGATTCCGGCGCTCCCCATCCCGGCGGAAAGCGGAGCGTCCAGGTGCCGACGATGGTGACGGCCGGTCGAGGCTCGGCCTTCAAGGGCTCCGGGGAAAGAAAAGCCGCCGGCGTCGGCGTCTCGCGAAAGACGACGAAAACGGAGCCATAGGCCGGAAGCTCCAGGACCAGCCGGCACCCGCCCTCGACCCGTTCGAACGACCGGCAGGGGACGATCGTCCCCGTGTCGGGGCTCCAGAATTCGGGCGTCCTGTCCTCCCCCACGCGGAAAACGGCGTCGAAGGTTTCTTTGTCCTTTGCGCTGTTGGAGACGAAGTAGATGTCTTCGTGGTCCGTGGATCGATGGATGAAATCGACGTGCTGATCGGTGTTGGTGATCCCGAGCGGCCGGAAGTCGGGTCCGAGCCCTCGGCCGCGGAGGATGTCGTTCAGGGGGATCCCCCAGATAATCCGGCCTTTCCCGTAGGCCCGTTCCTTGACCGCTGCGCCGTCGCAGGGGCCCCAGATCCTATCGGCCAGGGCCTTCACCTCGTCGTCGCACGCGGGGAATCCGGCGAGACCGGGGGCCCGGACGGGCTTCCGGCCGACGACCGTCGCCCCGGCCTCGACCAGCTCTCCGAGCTTTCTCAGGACCGCGGGAGGCATGTCGTCCCGGTCCGGCAGGACGAGCAGGCAATAGCTCAGCCCGTCGGGAAGGACGATCCTCCCTTCCGAGACCCCCATCCTCTCCAGGATCACTTCGGAGTTGACGTAATCGTAGTCATACCCCCGGTCCAACGTGGAGGTCTGGACCGGTTTCGGCTTCCCGCAGTGCAAGCAATCCGTGTCGGGATAGAGGGGTTCGATGTCGGGATCGATCCGGCGCGCGGGCACGAGGTTCGGCGCCTGATCGCCGTAATAGAAGCAGACGTCGGCCACGAAGAGGCCTTGTTGGAGAAGATAGCCGCACCGGGCCATGTATTCGATCAGCGGGCCGGCCTGGTCCCACCAGGTCGTGTTCAAGTTGAAATGCTCGCCCGCATGGTAAACGAATCCCGGCCGGCCCGCGGCCGGCGGATTGTGGGCGAAGGTGTGAAATGTGGAGTGATTCAGCCCGGCGCACAGCGCGATGTCGAACCGCCGCTTGTATTCGGCCGGCCCGTCCTCCCAGTTTCGCCAGCCCGTCAGGGTTTCAGCATCGACGATCCTTTTGCCGTAGATGTGCGCGGCGCTGGCGGCTTCCTTGACCACCCAGAACTGTTTGTGGTTCCAGAATTCCCCCATCGGGATATCGACCGAGCCCAGCGCCTTCAGGGCGTCCACCCGCGCCGATCCGCCATGCCCGGCTTCGGCCAGGAGGCGCACTCCGCGCGTGTTCAGCAACTCCCGGACCGCGCCAAAGTGGTTCTCGATGATCAGGTCGCTCACGGTCTTCCGGTAATCATAGAGGAAGCGCTCCGTGATTCCGGGGTCCAGCGCTGCGGGGTCAAACAGCGCGGGCAGATAGGGGATGGGATTGTAGCCGTGTCGCTCCCGAAATACAGCGGCAAAATCGTCCGTCCAATCGACCGCCTCATCGACCTCATAGCTGTCGAGCATGAAGGTCTTCAGCGCGTCGAGGCTTTTCCGCTCGCTCAGGAGACGGTCGAGGATGTAGGTCATGTCGACCGTCGCGGCGTCGCGGCTCAGGTGATCGATGACCAGGCCGTTGGAATTGGGGCTCGGACAGACGAGGTTCTGACCCGTGTTGCTGGAGACGAACCGCATGATCCGCGATTCGCCGGCCGGAGCTTCCCAGTCCAGGCGGCCCTCGGAATCCAGGCAGGGCGAAATGTCGACCGCGCGGCGGCCTGATTGGATGGCCAGCACGGCGATGTCCTTCCAGTGGGCGGTAACCCCTTCTGGCAGTGGGACCGTCACTCGGATGCGCCCCGGGCCCTTGACCGGTATCTGACTGCAAAGCAGCCGCTTGCTGGCGTTCTCGGGCCTGATCCAAGCGCCTCCCGCGTTCCAGCTGCTCGAGGCGAACAGACCGAGCTCGAGGCCCAGGCGGCCCGCCTGGTCGATGGCGTGGGAAATGCTCGCTACTGACTCCGGGCCGAGAAAGGCCGGCCCGGCCGGGATGATCTTCTTCGGATCGCGGAGGCTGCCCACATCCCAGATGATGGCGCCGGCCAGTCCCTTGGCCTTCATCTCCTCCAGCTCGCGGGTTAATTGATCGCGGTCGACATAACCGTTGAGCCAAGCCCATAAGACGCTCGGCCGGGCCGAGAGAGGGGGGTCGAAAAACCGCTTTTCGGAGAGCGCTTCGCGGTCCGATCCCGGCCGGGGTCCGGTCCAGACCTCCGGCGTGTGGGCCCCGACGGCCAGAATGACCGCACCGAGCAAACCGAGTCCTATCCTCCGGGCCATGTCCATAATCATCCTCCGCGCTCCCGATGCACCGGGGCGGTTGGCCGACCCGGTGTGACTTTCAGGCGAAGATCCTTTCGGGCTCCATTGGAATTTCTTCTCTGATTGTCTATATGCGCCCTTCCGTTAGTGAGGGAGGATAAGTCAATCGGCTTTTCCCGTCAAGGGACTCCCCCGATTGAAAAGGAGTGCCTATACCCCGGCTCGCGGGGGCCCGGTTGCACGGGAAAGCGTTCAGCTATTTGATAGGAGGCTTACCGCCCGGACTATTGCGGACCGGTCCTCCGTCGGCCGCCTCCTGCCTCGTGACGATGGGCACATATCCGACCTCGAGCTTCTTGGGGGGCTTCACGATAAGGGCTGGATCGAGCGCCACCAATTTTCCGAAGCGCAGCGGGGCCATGTAATCCCTGTCGATAGGCCAGGCAGCGTGGATCTTCTCGACGAAGGCCTGCAGCCTCGCCTTCTTTTCCGCGCTCCAGGCGTATTGTTGGAAGGACGGCTGGTCGACGAAACGATACCAAGAATAGGTCACGATCGATCCGTCGGCCAGGCGGACACGGTAGGGGCCCTTGACGGGACCGGGACGGCCCCAGGCCCCGCCGGCCGGAGAAGTGTAGGGCGCGCCCGGCGCGGCCCGCTCGAACGTCTGGTCGCGAAGCCGGGTTTCGGCGGGCACGTCCTCCGACGGAACGACCACTCGTTCGTCCCCGACGTGCTTGAAATACTTCGGGAAATGGCCCATGGAGTTTTTTGTCCCGTTGAACCATTCCAATCCCCAGACGTTGCCTTCGAAGATCCCGGTGTCGAAGACCTTCTCGACGCCGCTGATCCTTTTACCGCCCTGGTCGAAGCGGGTCGTCCGGGTCGTCAGGTTCGACCTCCAGGCCCCTTTCGCGTCGAACTCGCCGGAACAGGCCGGACCGCCGTCCCTCCAGGCTCTGAACGCGTGATAGAGGGCCGCCTTCGAGTAATAGGTCACGTCTTGAACGAGCAGGGTCCGTCCCAGCCGGTCGACCGGGAATCGAAGGTCCGGCAGCTTGGTATAGGCAACGCCCCGGTCATCCTGGGACTGGAAGCAGGGAACGGTATTGATCTCCATCGCCCCGCCGCCCATCACGCCAGGCCGGGAATCCAGCCCCCTTCCGTAGATGAAAGGATAGTTGAACAGCTTGCCGATCTTGCTCCAGGTTTCCGGGATGTAGTAAGCGATCGGCCCCTTAAAGTTGGCCGCGCTCAGGAAGCAGGTCCAGGCTTGATCGCCGGTTGGCGGCTCGCCGGCCACCGGATCGGTGAACGGCAAGGCCATGTACGCGTAACCTAGGAACTCGCCGTTGGGATCTCCCTCGAACGGGAGGGCGTCCGGCGGGATCAGCAGTCGGTTGCTGAGCTGAGCGATGCCCAGCCGATCGTCGGGCAGCGCTTCGTTGTCGTAGAAGAAGGACCAACCGGGGGATCCGACTTCGTAGTCATAGCATTGCGGAGTCGCGTTCATGCTGAACTTGGGCGGTCCGTACCGGAAGTGGTTGCCGGCCCAATATCCCAGTCCGCCCTCGACCGTCTGGAAGACGCTATCATAGGTCGGCCCTCGGCGGGGCCAATGATCGCGCGCGTAAGTCCCGATGGGCGCGAGCGGCGTGTCTTTGTTGTCCGAGTTGTCGGGGGTGATCCAGGCGCTCGGCAGGCCGATCTGGAAATGGGCGATGGGTTCGCCGATAAGAGGCCAGACGGCCGAATAAAAGCCCATGCCCGCGCTGAATTCCGACCGGGCCGGCGGCATGTCCGCGGTGAAGTTGATGTAGCCGTGCAGGCCGCGGTCGTTCGAACTGACCTGGCCCGGCCCGGGATCTTGAGAGCCCTTCGACAGTACGGTTCTCCCGGCCAGAACGAGTGAACACAGGGCGAGGATGGTCAGGGGGCGAATCGTGGTCCTCATAGCGCTCCTTTCTCCCGCACACACATACAAGCGGCCCACGGGCAGACCAGCTTATGCAACATCCAATACTAAGATGGACATGTTTGCCGAAATGGGAAAATAAGTCAATCAGACCCAGATGATGGCGCCGCTGACCAGGGGTCTGGCGAGAGCCCAGGACAATTTGAATTCGAACCGTTTATGTGATACTTAGAAACTTTAAGAAAATATTCCACCGCAATCAAGGCTGAAAATAAGGTGCGGACGTCCGGGGCGCAGACGAGGAGGCCTTGAAAGAGCTCGAGAAATAGGGCGCCGGCAAGGGGAGACAACGATGAGGCGACGGTCGTTCCTGGGATCAATGGGCTCCCTGGCCCTATCGGCTGCGGCCTTGCTGATGGTGCTGCCAACCGCCGTGCACGCGGCCGGGCCGGATTTCCAATCCCGGTATCTCGCCCTCGGCATGTCACGCGAAGCACCGGCGTTCAACATGTTCGCGGTGGACTCATTGGGACAGGGCAGACTCGGATTGAATCCGGTCCTTCAAGAAACCCAAACCGTTGCCGGTCTCGAACTCGACGGTCGGACCTATCGGATCAATGGCCAGCCGGTGTGGCGCGTCGCGTGGACCGAGAGGACCTTGACTTTGCGGTCCGACTATGCCGCCGGCGTCGAGGCGCCCGCCTTCCTGCTGACGTTCGATCAAAAGGCCAACCACGCGACCCTGCTCGGCGTGATGAAGCCGGGCGAAAGCCGGATCGCTTTGCCCTGCGTTCTCCATCTGCCCGACATGGGCACGCTGCGCGTCACCGGTCCCGGCGCCCTCGACTACGACGCTAGCCGGCGGACGAAGCCGGCGTTCGTGCGCATCGCCTTCCCGGCGGCGACGGCGGAGAGGCCGCGCGTCGAGTACCGTCTCGAGGTCACGGCGATCTATCCAAAGCTTGCCGGCGTCGAAGGCCACCCGCGCTACGACGGCTTCCGGCGGGATTGGCTCAACATTTTCCAGGTCAATCCGCGCGTGCAAATGCTGGCCAACAACGCGGCCAGCGACCCGTGCGCGTTCACGCTGTTCCTTTATTCCGACCTCGCCGCGCACACGCCCCCCCTGGCCGACGGATTGACGGCCAACGACCTCGTTCGCATGACGCTCGACCGGTACCTCGCCGGCGCCAAGGGCTACGGCCAGGTCGGCTACACCGACCCGGAGCTCGGCCCCGGCCATCTCGTCTGGAAGACGCCGTGGACAACGACGGACACGATGCCGTCGTTTCTCATCGCGGCCGGCAACTATGTCGCGAGCTCGGGCGACCTCGCCTGGGCGCAGGCCAACTACGACAAGCTCGCCGCGTGGGTCCGCGACATGTTCGCCGCGGACAAGGACGGGAACGGACTCATCGAATATCCCGGCACCGGCAACTTCGGGGATCGCCCCCAGAGGGTGAGACGGCCGGCGAACTGGTGGGACACGATCAACTTCGGCCACGAGGACGCTTTCTCCAACGCGCTCGCCTACCGCGCCGCGACGATGTTCGCCGATATCGCGCGCCGGCTGGGGCGCGTCGGGGATGCCGGTCTCTTGGCCGCGAAAGCCGCCAAGCTCCGCGCTGCCTACGCGCCAACCTTCCTCAATCCCGCGACCGGCGTCCTCGCCGGCTGGAAAAGCGCGGACGGCCAGCTGCATGATTATTGGTTCACGTTTGTCCAGGGCATGGCCGTCTCCTTCGGTCTGCTCGACGACAGGATGGCGAACGACGTGATGGACCGCTTGCTGGCCAAGATGGCGGAAGTCGGCTATGCGGATTTTTCACTCGGCCTGCCCGGCAACTTGGTGCCGGTAAAGAGGGGCGATTACGTCCACGAGAACAATCCCCCCGAGGCCACCGGTGAGCCGCTGCTCGACGACGGCAGCGACGGTTTCCAGTTCTACGAGAACGGCGGGGCGACGGGCTGTTGGGCCTATTACACCGTCAAGGCGCTTTATCAGCTCGGCCGCGCCGAGGAGGCCCGCCGCATCTTCCATCCGATGCTGACCGGGTACGCGCGAGGCGAGTTCCAGGGCTTTTGCGCGGACGGCAGGTCGCGCGACTGGCGCGATTGGCGGGGGGGCTGCCACGGCTACGAAGGGCTGCTCGTGGACAATTACCACGCCCTCCTCGCCGTGCTCGACGACGTGAAGGCGGAGCGATGAGATGCACTCCTGACGCATCGCTCCTCCCGGCCGGACTGACAGGGAGGAAAACAAAGCTTGTGAGAAAATCAACAAGGAAAGGAGGAGCCGCACGATGAATATCCGAAGGAGCGCTATCGGAATTTGGGTCCTCATCATCTTAATGATCCCACTCCAAAGAGCTCTGGGGCAGCCCCAGCCCGAGGTCGTGAAGTTCGAGCCGTTCGTCTGGAGGTCGGAACCGCCGGCAGATTGTCCGTTCGAACCGTCCAGGGACCTGACGGGGATCCGCTTCCTGGGCCTCAAGAGCGGCTTCCGCTACGGGGACACCTGGTATCCGTCCTGGGCCGCCGACGACAAGCTCTATTCGCCCTGGACGGACGGTTCCTGCTGGCGCCTGGACGGGTCCATGGAAGGCTGTAGCTCCGGCGAAAGCAACGGCCATTCCGCCCGGACCGGCCAAGGCGTCATCGAGGGAGAAGATCCCCTGGACCTCAAGGTCTACAGCCTGGGCACCTACGTATCTTCGGCCCTTCCGTACCACGGCCGCTACCCCTGCGGGAGCCTCGTTTACAAGGGGATCTGGTATTACGGGACGTACTGCCTGGACCCGGCCGGCCGCGCCCCCTATGGGCCGATCACAGTGAATTGGCCCTGGCTGGGACCCTTCGTCGGATTCCGCGTCTCCTCGGACCTTGGGCGGTCCTGGAAGGAGACCCCGCATACCCCCGACAAGCCGCTCTTCGGCGAGACCGGGATCAACGGCTACCCCGTCAAGATCGGCTCGCCCCACTTCGTCGATTTCGGGAAGGACATGCAGCACTCCCCGGACGGCAAGGCGTACCTCGTCGGCCACGGTGCAGAGCCGTCAGACCCGAAGTGGCGCTTCTGGAACGCGAGCTGGATCACGGGCGACGAGATCTATCTCCTTCGGGTGACGCCCTCCCCCGAGACCATGAACGACGCCTCGAAGTATGAGTTCTACGCCGGACGCGACGCCCAAGGGAAGCCCGTGTGGACGGCCGATTTCTCGAAGATCAAGCCGCTTCTCGAGTGGAACAACGCCATGGGCTGCGTCACCGTGACCTACGACGCGCCGCTCAAGAAGTTCCTGATGTTCGTGACCGACGGCGGGAACACCTGTGCTCGGATGAACACCTACCTCCTCGAGTCGGACGCCGTCACCGGCCCCTGGAGGCTCGTGTGCTACATGAAGGACTTCGGTGAGCAGGCCTATTTCGTCAACGTTCCCTCCAAGTTCATCAGCGCGGACGGCCGGACGATGTGGCTGCTCTACTCAACCAACTTCGCCGCCGATTGGAACGGCCAGAAGATCGACATCAATCCGCCGGGCGGGCACTACGGCCTGGTGCTCCAGAAGATCGAACTCCTCGGACCGCGTTGACGGGTTTGGCGTCCATGGTCGGGAAATTCACGCTGGGGTGGGCTCAATGCCAAGGGGGTGGACAATGAAAAAAGCGTTCTTGATGCTTGTTTTTTTCACCGGGATCCCTCAGCTCATGGGTCAGGAGTTGCTGCTTCGGTGGAGTTTTGATGATGTAAAGGAGGCTCAGGCCCAAGAAAGCATCTCGGGCATTTCAGATCCCATTCGAGGCTACTTTGATCCGGTCCATGGTGTCAAGTCCGGAGCGATCCAATTCGATGGATTCACCAGCTATCTTTATCGTGAGCAGAGCGATCTGGAATTGCCCCGCAACTTCACGATCAATGCCTGGATCTATCTTGAATCCTTTCCCTGGTTCCGGTGTCCGGTTATGGACCTTCGTTCAAACGAAAAAGAGGGGATGGTATGGGGCGTTAATCAGCGTGGCCAGATCTGCGCCGGACTGGGTCTGCCGAACGAATGGGCGGAGTTTGTCGGAAGTCAATTGCCATTGAAACAATGGGTGATGCTAACAATGACTGTGGAACAAAAAGCGAACTCCCAATTATGGATAAACGGGGAACCCGTTGCCCAGATCGCCCTCACTCCCGTTCTGCGGTCGACCCGAAATAACCGGCTGTCCATTGGACGAAATGCCTTCTTGGAGGAATGGTGGGATTATCAGTATACCGTCAAGGATCATTACAGCTTTTTAGATGGAAGGGTTGACGAACTGTGTGTTTATGAAGGGGCTTTATCCCGCGAAAATATCAAAGCCCTCTTGGGATCGGCCCAACCCCTCCCCCGTGAAGCTTCTCCGCCCCGCGTGCTTCCTGCGGGTCCGGCGGGCGGAGCCGAATTCGGTGCGGCCTACACCCGATTGCATTATACAAAGCAATGGGACAGGCTGTGGCGAACAGGTGACTTCTCCGACGTGCTGGTCCGCTTCGCTGACAACGATTGCCGCCTTGTTTTTTGGCGGGGGACCGGCTTCGTCCCCTGCTGGGTCAGCGAAAATGGAATCTGGTATACCAACGAATGGACAGAAACCTGGGGGAACGATGTCAGCAGTTGCGCTGAACCTCTCATGGACCGGGATTGCCGTTTCAGCCATGTCAGGATTATCGAGAATTCACCCGCCAGGACCGTCGTCCAATGGAGATACGCCCTGGTGGATGCCGATTACAAGTTCGTCGCAGAGGATATCGACGGCCGGGGCGAATGGGCCGAGGAGTACTATATCATCTACCCGGACGCCGTCGGGATACGGAAGATCGATCTGTTCTATTCCAAACCCCTGCGAAATCACGACTGGGAGGAGGCCATTGTGCTGCTATCCCCGGGCCAGCGTCCGGATGACGTCATCGGGGATCCCGAAGTCACGCTGATCAATATGCGGGGAGAGTCACAAGACTATTCATGGCGAAGCCGTCTGCCCGTGGAGATGAAAGAACCGGCCTCCGCCAATATCCACGTGGTCAACCTGAAAAGCCGTTTCAAACCCTTCTACATTGTGAATCCCGAGCCCTTTGAAACAAAGGAGGGGAAATACGAAGCTCCCTTTTTCAGAAGTTATGCCGCGGCCATGGCCAAGAACTGGCGCCCGGAATCCGTGCCGAGCATTTACGGCTGGTGGAATCACTGGCCTGTCACGCCGGTGCCGGGTGACGGCCGGTGGGTGGTGACCAACGACCGGGCTTCGCATTTCAATCTGACCACCTACACCCAATGGAAAGACCACTCCATGGATGACCGGGTGAAATCGCGCATCATGCTTCACGGCATGGCCGAGTGTGATCCTGAAATGTTGGTCGCCCTGGCGAAGAGCTGGCTGATACCGCCGACTTTGGAAACGACTTCTGCAAGCGTGCGCTACGATCCGGCCCAGCGAGCCTATGTGGTGACCGATCATAAGCAAAAATCTTTTCAAGGGAAATTCTTGGCCGATCCTGAGCATCCCGCCTGGCGTCCGGCCATCGTCATTGAGAATTGTAAACTGGATCATCCTGTGATCGGTTTGAACGGCACCGCCCTGGTTGAGGGCACGCATTTCGAAGCAGGAGTCGCATTGGGAGAGAAGGGTTACAAGACCATTATCTGGATCAATGAAATTCTTGAGGAAGAAACCATATTGACCATAAAATAGACGAAAGAGTGCGAATCGTCATCCCGTCCTTGGTCATCTCCCCTTTCAAGGGCCGGTCGTCGCCGAGCATGCTGACGGAGACCAACTCGGGCGGGCCGAGGTGATTCTTCCTCTTCCCATTCATTACTTGCCTTAGTTCAGGGACAATTTTAAAATGGAATTCAAGAAAATGCCACAAGGGCGCGATCGCCCAGCGATCAAGAAGGACTTCGAAGTTATGGGCCGGTAGAAAGGAAGGTGAGGATGGTGTCCAAGCTCACGCGCCGGGAATTTCTCGGCGCCTCCGCCGCCGGCCTGGGGGCCCTGGCCTTCGGTCGCCGGAGCGCCGGCGGCACGGGGCCGGCGGCCCGCCCGAATTTCCTCTTCATCCTGACCGACGATCAGAGATTCGACACCCTCGGCTGCGCCGGCAACCCGATCATCCGGACGCCGAACATCGACCGGCTGGCCGGCGAGGGGATCCGGTTCGAGCGGGCCTTCGTGACCACCCCGATCTGCGCCGCCAGCCGGGCCAGCATCCTGACCGGGACGTACGAGCGGACGCACACCTACACGTTCACCAAGCCTCCCCTGGCCCGGGCCTTCACGGACGTCAGCTTCCCGGTCCGCTTCCGCCGGGCCGGCTATCGGACGGGATTCGTCGGCAAGTTCGGGGTCACGGTGACTGAGGATGTCCGGGACGAGATGTTCGATTTCACCCGCTTTGACAGCCTTCCCCACGTCCAAACGATCAACGGGATCGAACGCCACATGACGGAGGTCGAGGGCGATTCGGTCATCGATTTCCTCCGCGGCGTCGAGCCGGGGCGGCCCTTCTGCCTGGTCTGGTGCCCTTGGGCGCCGCACGCCGACGACGACAACCCTCAGCAGTATTTCTGGCCGCCGGCCGTGGATGACCTCTACCGGGACGTCGTCATCCCCGTCCCCGAAATGGCCGCGCCGGAGTATTACGAGGCCCAACCCCCCTTTCTGAAGAACATCATGAACCGGACCCGCTGGGGCTGGCGGTTCGACACGCCGGACAAGTACCAGAGGATGGTCAAGGGCTATTACCGGATGATCAGCGGGATCGACATGGTCGTGGGGCGGGTCCGCGACGAGCTCTCCCGCCTCGGCCTGGCCGGGAACACCGTCATCGTCTACACCTCGGACAACGGCTATTTCCTGGGCGAGCGCGGCTACGCCGACAAGTGGCTGATGTACGAGCCATCGATCAGGATCCCTCTTGTCGTCTACGACCCGCGGGCGCCGCGCGAGAGCCGGGGTCTGGTCAAGCGGGACATGGTCCTGAACATCGACCTCGCACCAACCCTCATGGATCTGGCCGGAATCGGGGTCCCTCCCCAGGCCCAAGGCCGCAGCCTGAAACCGCTCCTCGGACGGAAGCGGCCGGCTTGGCGGTCCGAGGTCTTTTGCGAGGAGCTCTGGGACCATCCGGACATCCCGCGGAGCGAATGCGTCCGGACGAAGCGATGGAAATATATCCAGTATCCCGCCCACCCGGAGTACGTCGAGCTGTTCGATCTGGCCGACGATCCGGACGAGAAAAGGAACCTGGCCGGCGACCCCCGCTATGCCCGCGTCCTGGCCGCCCTGCGGCGGCGCTGCGCCCGAACGATCCGGAGCCTGCTCGACGATCGGGCCGATCTCGAACGAACCAAGGGCTTGCCCATAGCCTGCCTCAGAAGGGAGAAAGACCACCTATGAAGAAACACCGAAATGACACGTCCGGCGGCGAGGCGGCTATCGGCCTGTTGTCATATTCCGTGGCGACGGCCCTGTTCTTGGCCATGGTCCTTTCGGCCCATGCGCAGCCCTCCAACTTCTATGCCTATTACACGCGGCTGGATTATAACGATCACAACAATACGGGCCGATATGCCGACCTTATTGTCAACGTGGGAACGACAGGGAAACTCGTGTTCAGCCGTGAATTCGGCTACCTGCCGTACTGGCAGCCGTCGGGGACGAAGTATTTCGTCGACCGATTACTGCCGGTTACCGGCGACGGACCCCCGGAACGGCCCGACAAGATCAACAAGTGTTCCTATGTCCGCCTGATCGAGAGCTCGCCCGACAGGATCGTCGTTCACTGGAGGTATGCTCCGGACCTGAACAGCCCGCACTTCACCGATTTCCAGAGGACCTATAGTGGCGATATCGGCAGCTACTTCGCCGATTACGCCGAGGAGTACTTCACGATCACCGCCGATAGGCGGATCACCAGGAAAGTGAAGAAGGGTTGCTACCGTCTGGACGATTGGACCGATCCCTTGAACGAGACCACGCAGCAATTAGAGCTGACCGCCTCCGGGATCGTCGTTCAAAGCACCACGCCGGCGCGGTTGCAGGACCGGCGTGGCGACGCGGTCTCGGGAGCGCCCGTCGTCGATGGCAGCCTTAGATCCCCGGCGCTGTGGATGCGGTTCGATGAAGGGCTCTCCGCCCATGATGACTTCACGAGGGAGAGCGTTAAGGGATCGAAGTGCGGCATCGGCGGGGCGGACAGCTACTGGAGAAAGGGAGTATCCGGGACATGCCTGTCGTTCGATGGCTACACCAACCGGGTGACCGTGCCCGCTCGGGAGCTTCCGGACATTCGCGGCGATTTCACCATCGAGGCTTGGATCGCTCCTCAGGAATATTCCTGGGATTGGTCGGGCATCGTCGACCATGACCGGGACAAACGGGCCGGATATCACCTGGCGATCAATCACTTGGGCCAGATCGCCCTCTACGCATGCCTCGACGGCCAGTGGCGCGGACTGACGACGAGCAAGGCTGTGGAACTGCTGAAATGGACCTTCGTGACCGCGACGTATCGAAAAGCGAAGGGCTTTTCGATCTACTTGGATGGAGTCCTGGCGGCTTCCGGATCCGCGACAGGGACTGTCCAGGATGCGCGGGATCTGGACCTCTACATCGGCATGGCTCACGAGAAGAGCTATCCCTGGGCGTGCGAGCGAGAGATCACCAAATCGTTCCGCTCGAACATGGTCTTCAGCGGGCTCATTGATGAAGTGCGCATTTTCGACCGGGCTTTGCACGAGTCGGACATACGCTCGGACTATCAGGCCTTCAAACCCGATGTCTTGACGCCCCTGAGCCACTGGGTATTGCCCGCTGGGCCGATGAACACCAAGGGCTTCGGGGCGGCCTATACGAGACTTCAATTCAGTCCGGAATGGGAAGGCCTGTGGCGAGTGGGGGGCCATGCCGACATCGTCGTATCCTTTGACGACAGGCCCAATCGGTTCGTCTTCTGGCGCGGGACCAACTACCTGCCCAGCCTGGTCACGGAGCCTGGCCCGAAGGGCATCTGGGTCAACGACCAGGGCCCGGAGAATTACACCGATCAGTGCTACGAGCACATGTCGGACAAGATGTGCCGGTATTCCCACGTCCGGCTCATCGAGAACACCGAGGCCAGGGTGGTTGTGCACTGGCGCAACGCGAGCGTCAGCATCGGCTACGAGTGGCTGTGGCCGGACGAGAACGGATGGGGGCTGTGGACGGATGAGTATTGGTATATCTATCCCGACGCCGTGTCCGTCCGGTATCAGGTGAGCGGACGAATGGCCGAATTCTCCGATACGCAGTCCCAGCAGAACGAACTGTTCAATCAGCCGGGGACCCGGCCCGAGGACAACGTCGTCCTCGATTCGATCACCATCTCCAACCTGAACGGGCAGACCGAGCTGTGGGACTACTCCTCGGGACGCACAGTCCGGAAGGGCGAGCCGATCTCCGGCCAGAAGAACCTTGTCTATCTGAATCTCAGGTCCAAGTACAAGCATTTCAATATCGGCCAGACCGGTTCATATTGGGTCCCGTACAGCCAGTGGGAATCGATGAAACTCGCCCCCGGATTCTCACGCTACAACGCGTGGAACCATTATCCCGTCGGCTTGCTGCCGAGCGACGGCACCGTTGCGACCGGCAGGGATCGGACGAGCAGTTCCTGCCTGGGCACACTCAACGGACTGCACCATCTTCTGAAAGATGGTCGAATGGAGGCCTATAACATCTATGGACTGACGGACCTTCCGGCCGCCGACCTCAAGACGCTGAACCGCTCCTGGAATTCGCCCCCGGCTATCGTGGACCTGAACGGCTGCCGAAGCGCCGGCTATGATCAGAGGCAAAGAGCCTATGTGGTGACACGAGAATCAGACAGGCTGTCCTTCCGCCTGAACGGCTCCGAAGAGAACCCTATCCTGAATCCTTGCTTTGTCGTTCAAGGATGGGGCGGTCCGTCTCCCGCTCGCCTGGAAATCGACGGCAAGGCCCAGGTTCCCAGCCCGGATTTCAGGCAGGGAGTCATCAGAGATGTCGATGGCACGGAAACGATGATCATGTGGGTCAGGCAAAGATCCTATCAACCGCTGAAATATGAGATCCACTGAGAGGACATCGAGATTCACCCGTCGCGCAGGGGCCCGTTCGCCGCTCAGTACGCAGGAGGGTCACAGATGACGGAAAAGGGGAGCTCCCGGCCGGGACCCGGCCCCAAGGAATGGACGAGCCACCAGCGTCTGGTCGCGTCTTTGCATCATCGCGAGCCGGATCGTGTCCCTTTCGACCTCGGCGGCTCGATGGTTACAGGCATCAATGTCCGCGCCCTGACGGCGCTGCGCCAAGTGCTCGGCCTGCCCGGCGAAGCACAAGTGCTTGATCAGGTCACACAGATGGCCGAGACGGGGGACGACGTGCGCGATCGCCTCGGTGTGGATGTGCGAAGCGTCCGACCGAACGCTCCGGGCCATGGCGGTCCGGCCCGGGACCTTGGCTTGGTCGGCGATCACTATCGGTTGATCGACGAGTTCGGGATGGGCTGGCAAATGCCCAGGTACGGGGGGCATTATTACGACCTGTACCTCAGCCCCCTGGCGGACTGCCGGACCGCGCAGGACATCGAGCGCTATCCCTGGCCCGAAGCGCTCGATCCGGCCCGCTACGAAGGCCTCAAACAGCGCGTCGATCACGTGGTCAAGCAGGAGCGCCGCGGCGTGGTCGTTGAGCGGATGCACGCGGGCATGTGGGAGCATTCCATGTGGATGCGCGGGTATGAGCGGTTCTTTATGGACATGGCCACGGATCCCGCGATCGTCCACGCAATCATGTCCAAAGAGCTCGAGATCAAGATGGCCTACTGGGGCCGCGTGCTCGATCTGCTCGATGAGCACACGCTTGTCCTCTCGACCGCCGACGATTTGGGCACGCAGTCCGGCCCGCTGGTCTCCGTGGCGATGTACAAGGATCTGATCTGGCCGTACCACTGCCGGTTATTCCAGTTCCTCAAAAGCCGGGCCCGGACCGAGATTTTCATCTTCTTCCACTGCGACGGAGCGATCTGGGAGTTCATCCCGCTATTGATCGAAGCGGGCGTTGACATCCTTAATCCCTGGCAGGTCAGCTGCAAGGGTATGGACGATATTAAACGCTTCAAGCGGGAGTTCGGGAAAGACCTGACAATCTGGGGCGGCAGTTGTGACACTCAAGCCGTGCTGCCGTTCGGCACACCTCAGCAGGTGCGCGACGAAACGCGTCGTCGCATCGAAGACTTGGCTCCCGGCGGAGGATTTGTGTTCGCGCCGATCCATGTGATCCAGGCGGGCGTCCCGCCGGAGAATATCGTCGCTTGGTGGGAAGCCTTGATGGAGTATGGCCCTTATGATTAGACGCGACTCGGGTCCCTCTTGTCGTCTGCGACCCGCGGGCGCCGCGCTCGCCGCGGTCGTGCTCGCGGCCGGCGCGGCCGTCTCCTTCGACCCGGCCGGCCGGCATGACCCGTCGGTTGGGGACCGTTCCGGCGGACGGATCGCGCCGGTGGACCTGAGATGCGAATACCGCCGGGATCCGCTCGGCATCGACTCCCCGCGGCCGCGATTGAGCTGGACCCTCGCCTCGGACGGCCGGGCCGAAGTCCAGAGCGCCTACCGGATCCTCGTCGCTCGCTCGCCCCGGCTGCTCGACGCGGATCGGGGCGATCTCTGGGACTCGGGGAAGGTCCGCTCCGCCGAAAGCCTGGGCATCGCCTACGCCGGACAGCCCCTCCGCAGCGGGCTGCGCTGCTATTGGAAGGTCCGGGTCTGGGACGGAAAGGGCCGGCCCTCGGCCTGGAGCCCGACGGCGGCCTGGGAAACCGCCCTTCTCGGGGATCGGCTATGGCAAGGACGCTGGATCAACGACGGAAAGCCCGTCCCCGCCGATGACGAGGACTTCTACAGGGACGACCCGGCCCCGCTGTTCCGAAAGGAGTTCGTCGCGCCGGAGCGGATCGCCCGGGCCCGCCTCTATATCTCCGGACTCGGCTACTACGAAGTCTCGATCAACGGCCAACGCGTGGGCGACCGGGTCCTGGACCCGGGGTGGACGAATTACGAGAAACGCGTGTTCTACAGCGTCTACGACGTGACCGGACTCGTTCGGGCGGGCCTCAACTGCGTCGGGGTCATGCTGGGCAACGGTTGGTGGAATCCTCTCCCCCTCCGGATGTGGGGGACGCGGAACCTGCGCGCGGACCTTCCTGTCGGCCGGCCCTGCCTCATCGCCCAGTTGGAGATCGCCGGAGAGGACGGCTCGACGACGACGGTGGCGACCGGTCCGGACTGGAAGGTCCGCGGCGGCCCGGTCCTACGGAACAACGTCTATCTCGGCGAGGTCTATGACGCCCGCCGAGAGGTCCCGGCCTGGGATTCCCCCGGCTCGAGCGAGGCCGGATGGTCGCCGGCCGTTCTCTGCCCGGGGCCGTCCGGTTCCCTCCGGGCCCAGCCCCAGCCGCCCATCCGGATCACGGCCCGTCTCCGTCCGATCCGCGTCAGCACGCCGCGGACGGGTGTCGCCATTTTCGATTTCGGGCGCAATTTCGCCGGCTGGGCCCGCCTGCGTCTGCGGGCGCCCGCGGGGACGCGGGTCAGGATCCGCTTCGGGGAGCTCTTGGACGAGTACGGGGAACTGAATCCGCTGACCTCGGTCTGCGGTCAGATCAAAGGCCGGCGCAAGGACGGCCATCCCGTCGGCGGCCCGGGCGCGCCCGACATCGCCGAGCAGTCCGACACGTACATTGCCCGCGGCGCCGGCAAGGAGGTCTATAACCCCCGGTTCACCTTCCACGGCTTCCGCTACGCCGAAGTCACCGGACTCCCCGGCCCGCCCGCGCTCGACGATCTCGAAGGCCTGCGCTTGAACGCGGACGTCGAGGAGACCGGCGAGTTCTCCTGCTCGAACGACCTCTTCAACCGGATCCGGGACATGGTCCAGTGGACGTTCCTCAGCAATCTCTTCAGCGTCCAGTCGGACTGCCCCCATCGAGAGAAGTTCGGCTACGGCGGCGACCTCGTCGCCACGGCCGACGCGTACCTCGCGCACTTCGACATGGGGGGATTCTACGCCAAGGCGGCGGCCGACTGGGCGGACGCTGCCCGGCCGGACGGGATGCTGACGGACACGGCGCCCTTCGTGGGCATCCAATACTGCGGCCTGGCCTGGGCCATGGCCCACCCATTCCTCCAGACCAAGCTCGTCCAGCACTACGGGGACCGCCGCCTCGTGGAGGAACAATACGATACGACCCGGCGATGGCTCGATCTCGTGACCCGGACGAACCCGGGAGGCATCATCCTGGACGGCCTTGCCGACCACGAGAGCCTCGAGCCGACGTCCGTTCCGGCGCTCGTCACGCCACTTTACTCCGAGACGGCTGGCCTGGCCTCCCGGCTGGCCGGCCTCCTGGGGCGACGGGACGACCAGGACCGTTATCGGGATCTTGCCGCCGCCGTCGCCGCGGCCTATCGGGAAAAGGTCCTCGGCTCAGGCCCCCATCGACATGAGGCTTTGACCCAGGCCGGATTGGCCGTCGCCCTCGGGCTCGGGCTGATCCCGGAAGCCGATCGGGAGGAGGCCTTCGAAGCGCTCGTGGCGAAGGTCTCGGCCGCCGGCGGCCCGGGCCTGACGACCGGGATCTTCGGGACGAAATTCCTCCTCGACGTCCTGTCTCGCCGGGGCCGGGCCGATCTGGCCTACGCTCTGGTCGACCGGACGTCCTTTCCGGGGTGGGGCCATATGCTCGACCGCGGGGCGACCACGCTTTGGGAACACTGGGAATTCAGCGACAACACCTATTCGCACAACCATCCCATGTTCGGTTCCGTGAGCGAATGGTTCTTCGCCTGGGTGGCTGGTATCCAGCCCGATCCGGCCGCCTTCGGTTTCGACAGGATCATCTTCCGTCCCCAGCCGGTCGGGGGCCTGACCTGGGCCAAGGCCGGGATACGCACGGTCCGGGGGGAGGTCCGGAGCGAATGGCGGATAGATCAAGGCCGTTTCATCCTGACCGTCGTGATCCCGGCCAACACGACGGCGACCGTATACATCCCCGCCACCGACCCGGCGGCGGTCCGGGAGAGCGGTATGCCCGCGGCCTCCTCCGAAGGAGTGTCCTTCCGGGGAGCGGAAGCCGGGAACTGCATGTACGCGGTCGGCTCGGGCCGCTACGAGTTTTCGGCGATCCTCCCCCCACGATCCCTCAGCGGGCGCGGCCTCCCGGCGGCAGGTTCTCGTTAAGGAACTGGCTGAACATCGTGTAGAGGTGGATCGTCGTTCTTTTCCCCTCCGAGATACGGAAACCCGGCACGGGGACGCAGATGGCCCAGCTGTAGAGGTCCCTGTATTCCGGCTTGGACATGTCGAAATCCACGGCGTAGGTCTCGTAATACCAGATCCCGTTATGAACAAGGTTGGCGCTAGGGTTGCGGCCGCCGTAAGGGGCGGGCGAGGCGGCTTCCGAACCGAGGGACGTGACGGTCAGGTTCAGCGGATCGTCCCCCTCGATCCTGGCGTTGCCGGTCCGCGCCCGGCGGGCCGGCCGATGCCATACGTTTCTCCGCGTTCCGTCCCTTCAAGCGACGGCCTCTAGGTTTTCAGCTCGGGAAACCAACGGAGGATCAGGGCCAGCTCTTCTGCCGACAAGGAGTTCAGGGGAACCGGCGCGTCCTGCGGGCGCGTCTGCTTCTGATTGATCAGGCCCATGAGGCTCCAGTTCCTCGTCAGCTCCCGGGGTTCTCGGGCGGGCAGGTCATAGCGGGTGAAGTCGATGACGCGTTCCGTCTCCGGGGCCTTCCAGGTCCGCAGCAGGGCCAAGCGGAAGTCACGGCACATGAACCAGCGGACCTCGAGAGAACGGTCGGACCCGCCGATCCCCGTGCCCCTCTGGACGAATCGGTAACTGAGGTTCCCGTTGTCCGGGTATTGGGCACGGAAGGCGTTTCCGAAATCGCCCAGGGTCAGGCACTGGGCGTCCGGCCAGCGCTCGCGGATGCGCCTCGCCCAGCGGGTCAGGACGTCCAAGTGACCGATCGGCTGGACAAGCGAGACCTCCCAGCAGTTGGTGACCCAGCCCCAGCCGTTGAGCGCGACGCCCGCGTCGAAGTGGGCCGCCGACGTCTCGACCATCTGGGCCAGGCCGACCTCCGGCCCGAACCAGCCGATCGTCTCGATCGGTCCGACGCCCATGCGGCTGTTCTGGCCCTTGGCCCAGTCCAGCCCCTCGCGTCGGGCGGCCAGGAAATCGCAGGTCCAGCCGTCGAGGTTGACGCAGTCGATGAAATCCCGGTGTCCCTGGGCCGGCTTGCAGAAGTGTTCGGTCGAAGGATAGTACGGGTAGCAGATCGATCCGTCCCCATCCTGGTTGTCGATGGCATACTGGCTCCAGATGTTGCCTTGGCAGACGTGGATCCCTTCCGACTCGGCCAAGTAGCGCTGATTGGCCGAAGACAGGAAGCCGGCGATGACGCTCCGGGGCCGGAAAGCCCCGCCCATGATCTCCGACACGCGGGCCAGGCCCTCATGGAGGTCGCGATCGACCTGTTCCCGTGTGTTGTAGGCATTGGCGAAATAGGCCCCGGGGATAAAAGTCACATCGTCGCCGTAAGCGTCATGGAAGCCGGCGACGAGCCGCCGGATCCGCCGATAATTCTCGCGTTCATCGAACAGGGCCCTCCAGCTGAACGCCCAGGTCATCGGCGCGCCGGGCCAGCCGGCGGCGAACGCTTCGCGGAGCGCCCCGACGTTCTCGGGGGTGTGGATGGCGGCTTCGTCGAAGCCTTCGTTCCGGGTCCGGGTGACTTCGATCTGGTTGACGCGGATCACGGAATTAAAGGTCAGGATCCTGCGCCCCTCGAGAGATCTCATGGCCGCCGGAGTTGCCCTTCCGGGTGAGCCGGCGTCGGGAGGCGGGAGGACAGCGGCCCCGAGCAGTCCGGCCCCGGCCTTTTTCATGAATTCGCGCCTGTCCATGGCCTCTACCGATCCACCGCCGTCAGCCTAAAGGTGGCTCCCGGCTCCGTCCTGAACTCGATGAGACCCGGTTCCAGCCGGCGGACGGGCACGGACCCGCCCCGGGCGGTCACCTTGAGAGGAACGGCGGAACGCACCCTGCAGGATTGGCCGGTCTTCGAAAGGAGTGTCGCGCTCGCGAGCAGATCGAGAACAGGCTGTTCGTCGTGTACTGGCGCATGGCGTAGGTGAAGTTCTCCATAGCCATGGCGCCGTCCCCGAGACGGGCCCAGCAGGCGGCCTTCCAGGCAGAGGACCAGCCGTTCCCAGGGAGTCCTCGCTACTCCAGGACGACCTTGCCGCCCTCGGCGAACTTTGGTGTCCGTCTCGCGGAGATCTGGCGGCCCGGGAAAAGGCCCCAGAGCCCCGAGATATGGCGGTGGCTCTTTTCGGTCTCGTCCCAATCCTCGAGCCATTCCTGGAGGTTGCCTTTCCGCCCGATCTGCATGGGCGCGAGGCGCGAAGGCCAGCGCCCCTAGCCCGGCTGAGGCCTCAAGGAACGCGCGGCGCGTCAGAGATCCCATAATGATCCCGGCCTGGGTCGGGACCCGGCGACCTTGACCCGCGTCCCGAACCGGCCCGTCCAGAAATGGACACCGGCCAGGCGCCCAGGGACATCCAGATAGTCCAACCCCACATGGCCCGCTCCAATGAGACCCGCCGTAAACGTCTTTACGCGTCCTCCCGTTCGTGGGACAGGATAAGTCAATCGGCCTTTTCCGTCAAGCAAAGCCTCCCGAAGGGTTCGTCTCCCTGTCGGGAATCGGCATTCAAAACTTCTCGATGGCGGCTGAGGAGAGCGGAGTCATAGGATCGACGAGTAATAGTTTTATCGGATGCTAGAGATGCGAGTTTGTAAAGTCCATCAGCCTGGAGTCGCTGGCCGGCGGGAAAAGACAACGGCCGTCATCTCCTGACGGCGTCCGGGTCTCCGACCTCGAGGTCGACGTCGTAGTAGACGGCGGACATCGGCTTGCCCGAGACCGGTTCGACATTGTCGAGCCGGACGACGGCATGGTAGGAACCCCTCTTCAGACCTGCGGAGGAGATCGTGTTGGTCACCGTCTGGCGCTTCCCGTTTCTGGCCACGGACACGGTCAGCCAGGGCGGGAGGTCCGGGCCGACCTTCCAAAGCGGTAAGTTGGCAGTCCCCTTGTCCGTCAGCGTGAGCGTGCCGGTGAGTTTCTGCGGAGACGGGCCGGCGGCCTTAAGGGCGATGAGATAGGTGTCGGCAACGATAACGGGGGGCAAGGGGAAGTCCTTCGATCTCGAGATTCGGAGGAACCTGACATCCCCCGGATCGACTTGCACGGATAGGACGCCCTCGGGGCTGATCGCAGGCCCCTGCGTGGCATGAGCCCAGAGGTCGCGGACACGGACGGCAGCCGTGGGGGCGATTCCGAGCTCGGAGAGCCCGATGTCCACGACCTCGATAACCGTACCCTGATTGAAGAGGAGGACGGCCTGGCTGCCGTCGAAGAGGGGCTTCGCGGCCCAGACGCTGACCTTCCCGGCCGTGCGGATGATTCTGCCCTGGACGCCGATCGGGTCCTGGTCGATGGCGATGGCCTCGGGATTGGTTAGGATGCGGATGGTCGATTCCGACATGTCGCGCAGATCGTTCCCGGCCATGAGCGGCGCGGCCATCATGCACCAGAGGCTGAAGAAGGCTCGGTTCTGGACCTCGCTCAGGCCCGGCATCCCGACGATGAGCATGTCGGGGTCGTTCCAGTGCCCGGGCCCGGCCCATGGGTAGAGTTTCTCGTTCTCCGCGCACATCTTCATGGCGTGCAGCCAGTCCGCCTTGCCGGGGGCGCAGATGTCGCTCGTCGTCCGCCAGAGGTGCCCGATGGGCGCGGCCCACTTCCAGGGTTCCCCGTCGCCCCAGGAGCAGAGGCTGTGGACGACGGGGCGGCCCGCGGCGTGCTGGGCGTCGTGGAGCTTGGTGTAGGTCTTGACGATGTCCTGGCCTTCCGTGTTGCACCAGTCGATCTTGATGTAATCCGCGCGCCAATCGGCGAAGCGGCGCATGTCCTCGAATTCACGGTCCTTGGTGCCCGGCATGGCTTTGCTGCAGGTGTGGGTGCCAGCGTCCGTATAGAGGGCGTACTTCAGGCCCTTCCGGTGGATGTCGTCGCCCAAGCCGCGGAGCCCGGACGGATAGCGCTCGAGGTTGGTCGTGAGGAGGCCGTCCTTGCCGCGGTAGAAGCAGATGCCCTCGTCCGGGCCGACGTAGGAATAACCGGCCTCCTTCATGCCGCTCAAGACGAGGGCGTCGACGATCTCCCGGATAAGCTTCTCGTTCTGCGGCTCCTGGCCGAAGATGTTCCAGGGATACCAGCCCATGGGCGGGGTGAGGGCGAGGAAGTCGTCCGCAGCGTGATCGGCGGGGGAGGGGGCATGGGCTTGGCGGGACAGGGCGCCGATGATCAGGAACGATCCCATCGCCACTGCCGTGATCAACGATTTTTTCATGAGATGATAGGTAACATGATGATGTGATGCACCTCCTCGGGGAGTTTGATAGACTCTCCGTGGTAAATCTTTTTTAAGGAGGTGCACAGATGAATTATGTCGGAATTGACCATCATCGTCAATACTCCCACATGACGATGATGGATCAGGAAGGTCAGGTGCTTCGAACAGCCCGGGTTCCCAACCTTCGTTCCGAGATCGAAAAGTTCTTGGAAGGTGGGGAGGAGATGGAAGCGGTCATTGAGACGGGGCGCTCGAGCTATACGATGGTGGATGTGCTGGAGGAGATGGGGGTTGCGATCAGGATCGCGCATCCGAATGAGGTGAAAGCGATCGCTCGGGCGAAGATCAAGACGGACAAACGGGACTCCGAGGTGCTGGCCCATCTTTTACGGATGAACATGATCCCGGAGGTGTATCGGCGCTCGACCGAGAACCGGCAAGCCCAGCGGGTCTTGCGGCAGAGGGCTTTTTATGTGAGCGCGATGACGGCGCTGAAGAATCGGGTCCATGCGTTTCTCGCGCAACAGAGAGAGGAGGTCCGGGAGGAGGTGGCCCGAGAGACAAATATCTTTTCGGAGAAAGGACAGAAGGTGCTCTTGGGGCTGGAATTGGCGCCGAGAGAGAAGAGGCTGCTGGAGGCGCTGCTGAAAACGTATCGCCATTTGGAAACAAGAATCGGGGAGTCGACGGCCTTTGTGGAGAAGCTCTATGAGGAGAGCCGGGAGGCTAAGCTCATCCGGACCATCCCTGGGTTTGGGAAATATTTAGCGGTTCTGGTGGCGGTGGAGATCGCGGACCTGAGCCGGTTCGCCGACGCGGCTCACCTTCATGCCTATGCAGGTGTCATCCCCTCGACTCACAGCTCGGGCGACAGGACCCATCATGGGAAGATCGTGCGGGCCGGGAATCGCTGGTTGCGCTGGGCGGCCGTGGAGGCGGTTTGGCCTGGGATC
>Ga0307380_10002066_pt1 | contig 28762 bp, 18 predicted proteins | sample UN3MG_FD_202239 | JGI IMG/M metagenome (GOLD analysis project Ga0307380, IMG submission 202239) | Soil microbial communities from Risofladan, Vaasa, Finland - UN-3 | ecosystem: Environmental > Terrestrial > Soil > Coastal area > Acid sulfate soil | place: Finland: Risofladan, Vaasa | collected... | reverse complement strand
CCTCAGAGACCTCGGTTTCTTCGTCCAACGTTTGAAGACCGATACCCCTCCCCGCGTGGACGCTCGCACGATAGACTTCGCCAAGACCGACGTCCAGCTGGGCAGCGCGGACCCTCTGTACTTCAGCTTCTCGTACGGAGACGCAGCTCTTGAACCGCCCGAACCGGTGATTCCGCAGCAGCCGCCAGACGCCGTATGCCCCATCCCTTCACAGCTCGAGTGGCGTCATCAGTTACCCTGCTATCTGGTCCGCACCAACCCGCGCACCCACGACGTGATCATGTCCAACCTCCATCGCGCCCCTCTGTACGATGGAACAATCGACGCCGAGGGACCTCGCTACTGCCCCAGCATAGAGATCAAGGTGCCCACCTTCCCCGAGAAGCACTCCCACCAGCTCTTCCTCGAGCCTGAAGGCTGGCACACCAATCAGGTTTACGTCCAGGGGGCGTACACCAGTCTCCCCGAAGACGTGCAACTCGCCATGCTGCGTACGATCCCCGCACTGCGAAGAGTGGAGGTCTTGCGTTACGGATATGCCGTGGAGTACGACTACGTTCCCTCCTCTCAACTCTCCTCGTCTCTGGAGACCAAGCTGGTGGAGGGCCTGTTTCACGCGGGTCAGATCAACGGCTCCTCCGGCTACGAAGAGGCCGCCGCTCAGGGCATCATGGCTGGCATCAACGCCGCTCGCAAGGCACGGGGTGAGCCTCCAATCATCCTAGGCCGCGACCAGGCGTACATCGGAGTCCTCATCGACGATCTCGTCACCAAGGACATCGATGAACCCTACCGCATGATGACCTCGCGCGCTGAGTACCGCCTTCTCCTGCGACAGGATAACGCGGATCTCCGCCTATCACCCATCGGCTACGACCTCGGGCTCCTGGACCGGCGGCGGTACGAGGCTGTGGAAAGGAAGCGCAAGGCTATAGAAACAGAGCTGGCGCACCTGAAGGAAACCTGGCTCCGTCCCTTAGACGACACCAACCGGCAGCTCGCAGCCTGGGACCTTCCGCCTCTGGACGATGGCGTCAACGCCCTGCAATTCCTGCGTCGCCCGGAGATCACCTACGCCATGCTGGAAGTCCTCTCCCCGAACCGCGACCGATTGGCGCCCGACGCCGCCCAACAGGTGGCCATCGAGGCCAAGTATGCGGGCTACATCGAGAAGCAGCGTCAGCAGGTCGAGCGGATGCGTCGCCTGGAGCAGCGCGGCATCCCGCCGGCCTTCGACTATGACCGGATAGTGGGCATGCGGAAGGAGGCCCAGGAGAAGCTGCGCCGCTTCCGCCCGGGCACGGTGGGCCAGGCCTCCCGCATCAGCGGCGTCAACCCTGCCGATATCTCCATCCTCCTCGTCTATCTGGAACGGTCTAGAGCACGGTAGGACACTCGCCCTCAGCGATCTAGCGCTCCACCCCTGCTGCGGCGTTCTGCGCAGCTCGGGACTGCATGCATCCTCCTCTGCGATACGTGCCCCAGCCAAAGCAGCTTCCAGGGCCCACAACGCGCGCGAAGAGACTCTTAGCCTGCGCAGCAACCAGCGGCTGACAGACCGTACAAACAAAGGGTGGAGGCGTTCCTTTGCCTCCACCCCTGTTATCCAGGTTTTCGTACACAGTACCCGAGACGGGCACCCCCGAGTTTACGCTGACTCTCCCCCCTTCGGCTTGTAGATGCGCACCCAGGCCAGCAGCCAGATCGCGCCTAGCCCAAAGATGGTCACCGCCAGACTGAAAAACGCACCCAGGAAGGGGATGCTCCTCACCAGCACGAAGATGGCCAAGCCTATGAGCAGCGGTACGATTCCCATCGCCTTGTCCACCCACGTGGAAGCGGTACGCTTCAAGATCAGCCACCCTATGAGATAGCAGAAGGCGACCTTGGTGATGTAGACGGAAACGATCCAGAACCCCACGACCAGGGCAGCCTCCAACACCATGATCACGCCAGTGATGATTCCAACCAACCCACCCAAGGTAATCACTCCAAGGATGATGTCGAGCATGATCATCACCACGAACAGCAAGGGCACGATCACCAGGAACGCCAGCAGGGCCGCCACACCCCAGCCGAGACTGTGCAGCGGCTTCTCCTTCCAATGCTGAACCACCTCCTTCAGCCACTTGGGAATCAGCCACAGCATCAGCACGCCGATGATCAGGAGGCTCATGAAGGTCTGCACCATGCCCACGATCCAACGGACGAACCAGCCCAGTATCGCGGCAGCGGTTAGCGCGCCCGCGGGGACCTCCGGCACCTCGACCTCTGGAGCTTCGCCCTCCTCGGGCACAGGCGTCTGGTAAACGATGGGCCCGGCCACAGCCCCCTCTGGGATCTGCACTGTCATAGGGCTCGTGTAGGTCAGCTCACCATCTATCTGAGCTTCCTCCGTGATGGTCAGCCCGGGACCGATAAGGCGTGGCGGCATGTACGGGTTCCACACGCCCATGAAGAGACTCCAATCTTGGAACCCGGGGTCTGGCTCGTCCACCTCTGCTTCGACGTCGCCTGCTATACGGCCCGAGATCTCCAGCCCGGCCACGGCTACCTTCACATCTCCAGCGATGTCCCCGCCAAGCAAGGCCTGATACCCCACAACGAAAGTGTCACTCGCGATCGCGCTGCCCGGCTCAGCGGCGAAACCGAAGCCGGCGGCGAACAGGTCATCCCCGATCTGACCACCGGGTCCCAGGAGGAGATCGGCGCCCGCGAAGCGTACGTCGTCGGCCACCGTGCCATTGATGTGGATCTTTCCCCCAGCGGCCCAGAGGTCGCCCTCGACAAGGCCATTGATGACTATCTCACCACCCATGACGATCAAGTCGCCGTGGATGGTGGCGTTGACGGTGATCTTGCTGCCCAACAGGTACAGGTCATCGTCGACATCTTCGTCGATGACCATCACATCCTTGGTTCTGATGTCGGCCGCCAGCACAGGCGCTGTCAGCAGCACGGAGGCCAGCAACAGCAGCCCAAGCACGATCAGTGTCTTTCTTGTGCGGCCCTTACTCATCATCTGTTCCCCCTTTCTCTCTGCCTCCTATTGACCCAATCCTGGTGGTGCCATTGTGGACCGGTCATCCACGCCCCGCTGATCCAACACCTCCGCGCAGCTAGGCACGCGCTGGACCAACCCATCGTCGCCAATGTTACCGCACTATACCACCCACAGCCAGTTTGTGCAACAACCCCCTTGACCACGATACGAGTGGGCCACACTCGGAGATAGACACTTCACGGCTGCTGGGAGTTGAGGAGCTCTATTGTGCCCAAGGCAAAGCTCTGCTCCCACACATCCGGCGGTGACCAGAAGGGTATGGCCTCCCGCTTCCCATTCGCTCTCACCGCCTGCAAGGCCAGGGTCAGTTGGTATCTGCCTGACGAGACGCCCTTCGGGATCGCGATACCATAGACCTCCCTCACCAGCTCCTCCCGCATCCAGAGAGTGGCTGGATAGGCACCCCCGAGGACTTCCTCCTCAGCGGCCACGACACGCCCCTCTTCGTCTCTGAACTCCAACGTAGATTCGATACGCGGCAAGGGCACATCCCAGGCGCGCCACAGGAGTGTGACGCCTATTTCACCGCCCGGTTCCACGTCCAGCGCTGACAGCTCGTACCCCGTCAGTTGCAGCACATTTCCGAAGTTGGCCCACGGCTCGTAGGGCATAGGCGGAGTGGGAGATGGCACCAGGGGCCTCATCACTTTGATCGTCCCTATCGTCGCCCGCCCCGCCAGGGAGCCAACGCTCTCGCGTACGGAGGCATCGTACACCTCCACGATCAGCTTGTACTCCAAGGGAGGTGTGCCCGGCAGTATGTGGAGGTCGATCTCCTGAGAGATAGACCCTCCTCCAGCCTCCAAGGGCGCCATCGCCGATGTGCCAGCAACCGTCCACTCGCCGAGATCCACATCCTCCTCAATCGCCATTCCCAGGTGAACCCCATAGTCGGTCTCTGCCTCGTCGCCGTTCTGCCACTGAAGACTCACCTGCAACTCGTCCCCGGACCTGGCTGCTCGCGGAGCATCGTAGCCCACCAGCCTTAGCCCCTTCGCAACTTCCTCATCCAGCGAATGATGGACGGGTTCGGTGGAGTACTCCTCATCTCTCGTGGTCAGGTAGCACTGCACCCGCATGTAGCTCTCTCCGGCGAACCGCTCCTCCCCCAGCATGCGCCCCTGCTCCTCCAGCCACTGCCGGATGAAACCCTGAGGATCGGTGACGGTGTCGTAGATGCGATACACCCATACACGGTCATGATGGGCGAAGACTCGCTCCAGGGCCTGCGCTGTCTCCTCCTCACTCGTGGCGTAGAAGTCCGAGGCCGGATCTCCCCAGCCGAGGCCCTCGTCCCCCCAAATGGTGCCCGTCTGCAAGATGATCGCCCCATCTCGTCCATCGCCGTCAGGCGGGTAGTCCACCAGGCGTCCCCGCCAGGCGACCTTGCCTTCGTAGTAGTAGAGAAACGCTGGATAGCTGTACCCGGCATTGATGAGAATGGCGTCGCCGGGGGCCATCCCCTCCTCGATGTAGTTCACCGCCGCTCGGTGATTGTCAGATGCGTACTGCGGGTCGAGATGAAAGCGGTAGATCGAATAACCGCAGGCGACTGTGATGACCAGCAGACTCAGCGGCAGGGCGATGCGTCTGCTGCGCCCCAGTCGTATGAGGCCCAGCGCCAGGAGCAGATAGAAAGGTGGGGAGTAGGTGAACGCATACCTCACGTGGAACAGGGGCGTTCGCAGCGACAGGAGGTAGATGGCGAGCAGGGGCACGAAGGCGTGGCCGCACAGAAGGATGCTCTTCACTCGGCCTCGATTCCCTGTGGCGGCGCCTCGAAGGCCCAATAGATAGAGGGCGAACATGAAGGAAAGCACGGGCCAGACCAGCAGGCTCTCCGGATCCACGGACTGTCCCAGCGAGAGGGCTGTCCAGGACTCTATGATCACCGTTCCCAGATCGGTGAAGCCGCGCCAGGGAGGCACAGGAGGAAAAACCGCCTGGCGCAGCGCAACGGGCAGCCATGGCAGATAGAGCATCAAGACCAGGCCCTGCGCCAGTACCCAGCGTCGCAGCGACACAACCCCTTTGCTCCCCTTGAGCCTCGTCGCCAGCCACCAGCCAATGACCAGAAGATTCTGGAACAACAGGAGGAACGCGAAGTAGTACAGGGTGTAGAGGCCGGCAGCTGCAGAGAGGATGTACCCCAACCAGAGCTTCCACGTCCCTCCCTTCTGGCCATCTGGGTGTGCTTCAGCGCTGGCCACGTGCGCCCGGCTCTCTCGCCTCGTCAGGCCCGCAAGCCTGACCAGGCAATAGAGCGAGGCGAGTCCCAGGGATGCGCCCAGGGTGTACATGCGGATCTCTTGGGAGTACCAGAGGTTGAATGGCGAGACGGCCAGGAGGAAAGCTGTCAGCAGGCCGGCCCGCCTGTCATGCAGTTCGGTCCCCAAGCGGTAGCACGCGGCGATGATCAGAATCCCAAAGACCAGGGAGAAGAAGGCTGCGGAGAACTCGCTGCTACCGGCGGCCAGAATCCAGAAGTGCAGCAAGTAGTAGTAGACAGGAGGGTGAATGTCCCTGGCGGTGTGGAAGGTGAGACTCCCAAGGTCCTTCAACGCCAGGTGCATGCTCACGGCTTCGTCGTACCACAGACTCTGGTACCCCAGCCGGTAGAGGCGCAACGCGAAGGCGAGGAGCAAGAGGAGGACCAGCAGGGCCATCACGCCCCTTGGAGACTCCCACCTGACCAGACGTCTCAACGAGTTCGCCCAACGGGTTGCACGCACCTGACCCATCCGCCCCTGCCACTCATCACTGTGCTGCCATGTCGCTATCGTAACATACCTGGATTCGTACCAGCAACTTTCGAATTCGAGGCATGATGTGATATAATGGCGAATTGCTCGGGCATCATCCGCAGTACCATCAGAGTGCACGGTGATACAGTCACTCCTCGTCGGTTTGCTGCTTTTCACATTTGTGGGCGGACTGGCGGCCCTGCTCTATCGGGGCCTGCTGATGAGCCTCGCTGTCAGGTTGCTGGCATCCCGCCTCTCGAATGCCGCCAAGCGCCAGGGATTGAAGATACGCTTCGGCCGCCACGAGGGAGACTGGATCCGGCTCACCCTTCAAGCCGACCTGGGAAAGACCCTTTCACAAGTCCTAGGCTATCCAGTGGAGGCAGCGGCCTATTCCCGGTTTGGAGGCTTCAAGCTCAGCCGGCTATACTCGGACTTCATGAATCCAGACTCTCCCTACTACCAATGCTGGCTCGGCGCCTACGCAGTCTTCGACTGCGAACCTAGGAAGGCCTTCGGCTTCGATGCGCAGGGAGAGTTGGTCCGTGGAGATGCTTTGGCCGTTCTTGAAGCGGACCAGCGCCTTGTCTTTCGAAGCGCCGGTTGCCCTCACAGGTTCCCCGATGGCAACGCCGTCAGGCTCAACGGCCAGCTAGAGGGAGAGGTCAGGGAGGAGAACGGATTGTCGTGGTGGTGCATCTGGGGCGAGGCAGACACCTGGTCGGCCTACCACAAAGGCCCCAACCCCGAGGGCCGCCGCCTTCGTAGCAGAGTGTATGGCATGGTCCCGCACTCAGCCACCCACGATGTGGACGACTTCCATCCCCTTCGCTATCGAGGCGAGTTCTGGATGCGCCACTTCCCCGAATACGGGGCTACCTGCGCCAAGTTCTACATCTGTCCTGCCTACACGGATCAGCAAGGCCCGGAAGTCAACCCGCGGCAGGACCTCATCGCCGAATGCCAGCAGCTACTGAAGACAATCACTTTCAGTCAGGACTAGCAAGGATGGCCTCGAGGAAAGGTCTTATACAGGTCTACACAGGGCATGGCAAGGGCAAGACCACCGCTGCGCTGGGCCAGGCGATGCGCGCTGTGGGCCAGGGTCTGAAAGTATACATCGTGCAGTTCATGAAGGGCTGGCCCTACTATGGCGAACTGGACACGGTGGCTCAGCACCCCAACATAACCCTCAAGCAGTTCGGTCGGCCAGACTACGTGAACAAGGAGCATCCCGAGCCAGTTGACATCCGCATGGCTCAAGAGGCTTTGGAGCACAGCGCGGAGATAGTGATGAGCGGCCAGTACGATTTGGTGATCCTGGACGAGATCAACGTGGCTCTCGAATGGAACCTGATCCAGCTAGACGATGTGCTATCACTCCTCGACGCCAAGCCAGACGAGGTGGAGTTGATACTCACGGGGCGTTACGCTCACCCCGAGGTCATCGCCCGCGCCGATCTGGCGACGGAGATGAGGGAGATCAAACATCCCTACCAGAAGGGCATTGTCAGTCGCCGAGGCATAGAATACTGAGGGGATACGTAGATGTTTGACAAGGACACGCTTGAGTTAATCCGCGAAGGCCGCGAACGCTGGGAGGAAACTACCCTGCAGCAGCATCTCGCCCAGCACCCCGAGCGAAAGGACAAGTTCATCACCGTCTCTGGCGAGGAGATTCAGCGGCTGTATACGCCGCTGGACATCGCTGATCTGGACTATGAGCAGGACCTGGGGATGCCAGGCGAATATCCCTACACCAGAGGCGTCCACCCCACCATGTATCGGGGCCGGCCTTGGACGATGCGCATGTTCGCAGGCTACGGAACTGCTGAGGAGACCAACGCCCGCTTCAAGTACCTTCGGGAGCACGGCGAGACTGGGCTATCCGTGGCCTTCGACTACCCCACGCTCTACGGCTACGATACGGACGATCCAGAGGCCATCGGTGAGTTCGGCAAGTGTGGGGTCGCCATCTCCTCTATCAAGGATATGCAAATACTATTCGACGGTATCCCTTTGGGCGACGTCACCACCTCTATGACCATCAATGGGCCCGCCGCCATCGTGTGGGCCATGTACATCGGCGCCGCGGAGAGACAGGGATACACTCCAGAGCAGTTGGGCGGCACCATTCAGAACGATATTCTGAAGGAATACATCGCTCAGAAATCCTTCATCTTCCCGCCGCAGCCTTCCATGCGCCTCATCGTGGACACCTTCGAGTACGGCTCCAAGCATCTGCCCAGTTGGAACACCATCTCCATCAGCGGTTACCACATCCGAGAAGCAGGCTCCACCGCGGTCCAGGAACTGGCCTTCACGCTGGCCGATGGCCTGGCCTACGTGCAGGCCGCCATCGATCGCGGATTGGACGTCGATGAGTTTGCGCCGCGCCTGTCCTTCTTCTTCAACGCTCATAATGACTTCTTCGAGGAGATAGCCAAATACCGGGCGGCTCGCCGCATCTGGGCCCGGGAGATGCGCGGGCGATTCAAGGCCAAGGACCCTCGGTCTTCGTGGATGCGTTTCCATACTCAAACCGCGGGTGTCAGCCTCACCGCCCAACAACCCGAGAACAACGTCGCCCGCGTCGCCATCCAGGCCCTGGCCGCCGTTCTGGGAGGCACCCAATCCCTCCACACCTGCTCCATGGACGAGGCTCTCGCCCTACCCAGCGAACTCGCGGCGCGCATCGCCCTGAGAACCCAGCAGATCATCGACCACGAGAGCGGCGTCGCCAACTCCGTAGATCCGCTGGCGGGCAGCTTTCTCGTGGAGAGCCTCACCAACCAGATGGAGGAGGAAACCTACGAGATCTTCGCCAAGATAGAGAATCTCGGAGGGGTAATACCCGCCATCGAAGCAGGCTACTTCCAGAACGAAATCGCCCAGAGCGCATATCGCTACCAGCGGGAGATCGACACAGGGCGACGGATTATCGTGGGCCTTAGCGACTACCAGCTTGACGAGCCCCTGACCATTCCACTGCTCAGGCTGGATCCCGAGGGGTATGAGCGACAGCTGAACCGCCTGAACAAGCTCAAGCGAGAGCGCGACAACGACGAAGTAAGAAGGCGATTGGATGCTCTGCGTGAGGCTGCCCAGGGCACTGAGAACCTCATGCCGCCCATCCTCGATGCCGTGCGAGCACACGCTACCCTGGGTGAGACCTGCGGCGTCTTGAGAGAGGTCTTCGGCGAGTACCGGGAGCCGATCATCATCTGAGCTGCCCCACCACGGCGCACCTCCTCTCCTCGCCATGGAAACCTGACGGGGTTGGCCATCCAGTTCCCGGTCAACCAGTCTTGCCAGCATCAGCGAGCGTCATCCAGGCGCTCACTATGCCTCGCTTGCCGCCGTAGGACAGGTGGATTATCATACTCACCAAATCTGGACCGTTACCTGGTGAGCAGCATCAGTCCACAAGCAACGTGCCGTCCCGAGCATGGAACTGCATGGTCCTGAGGCTGTGCGCCGATCCGATCCTGAGGAGAAGCAGCGCCAGAAGGGTCATGCCATACTCGACGAGAAGGAGATAAGGAAATGAAAACAAAGAGATTCACCATCTTGCACTCCAACGACATGCACGGAGACTTCCTGGCGGAAGTCCAGGGCGCCGAAGGCAATCTGATCGGGGGACTGGCCCTCCTCTCGAGCTATATCAACAAGGTTCGAGAAGAGGAGGAAAACGTTCTCTACGTCATCTCCGGGGACATGCTCCAGGGGTCCATGATCGACTCAGAATACAGAGGCATATCCACCATCGAGATCATGAACTACCTGGCGCCAGACGTGGTTACCCTCGGTAATCACGAAGTGGACTACGGATTGCCTCACCTGCTCTTTCTGGAGAAGATGGCGAACTTCCCCATCGTCAACGCCAACCTCTACATCAGCAAGTACAACCGAAGACTGATGCAACCGTACGTTATTCTCAACGTGGCCGGCTTCGACATCATGTTCATCGGCATCATCACCGAGGCCATCCTTCAATCACTGAAGATGGATGAGCAGATCGCCACTTTCATCTCACTGGAGGAGGCAAGCCAGGAAGTGGGCAAGATCTGCAACGCCTACAAAGACGAGGACATAGACCTGACGATCCTGCTCACTCACATCGGCTTCGAATCCGACCAGGAACTCGCAGCGCTCCTCAGGCCAGAATGGGGAGTCGACATGATCATCGGAGGTCACTCGCACACCATTCTGGACCAGCCCGCCCTGGTCGATGACATCCTCATCGCTCAGGCGGGCACGGGTACTGATCAGATCGGCCGTTTCGATATCGTCGTAGATGACGATACCAACAGCATCGTGGAGTGGAAGTGGCAACTCATCCCCATCGACAGCAGCATCGCGGAGCCGGATGAGCATCTGACCCAGTTCATCGACTCATTCAAGGAGGAGGTGGACAGGAAATACAACACCATGGTCTCTCGCTTGGCCCGTAGACTGACCCACCCACGACGGGAAGAGGAAACCACCCTCGGCAACCTGTTCGCCGACATCTTCTCTCAGCGGGCGCAGGTCGATGTGATGTTCCTGGGCAGCGGCTCCATCAGGGGCACAGAACTGGGCCCCCTGGTCACACTGGGCGACCTTAGAAGCATCTTCGCCTTCGATGACACCTTGTTCAAGCTCATGATCACCGGCGCCCAACTGAGACAGATCTTCTCCCACATCATGCGGGCAGAAAACAGAAACAGCGAGGGCGAGTGCTACCAAGTCAACCAGGGAGTGAAGGCGGTCTACCTGGATGTTTCGAGCGAGCTGGAGTCCCTGGCCATAAGGGGTGAGCCGGTGGTGGACGATGGGCGGTATACTATCTGCCTGCAGGGGTACCACTTCACTAACTCGGAGCCGAACCTCGGCCTGAGCGGAGCAGAAATGACTACCATCCAGCCGCCGCACGTCGTCACAACATCGGCGCGCGATGTCCTCGAGGAGTATCTGCGGACGAACCAGAACCTCAAGCGCGAGGTGGAGGGGAGACTCGTATTCAAGGCCACCCCATGACCTTGATGAGGGGAACTCGAAGGCCAGGTTGGATGGCATGATAGTCAAACAGCTCGGTATTCGGAGTACAGCGCATGACTGCTGAAGATGTCCAAGCGCTGCTAGACCTGGATCCAACACTGATGCCCTGGGTGCTGGGCGGTGCAGTGGTGATCCTAAGCGTGGCGGTGTTCCTGATCGCCCGCTATTTCATCGCCCGAGGCCTGGTGTACCTGTCCATGCGCACCAAGAACAGGTACGACGATGTTCTCGTGGACAAGCTGCGGCCATTCCGCTTTGCCTGGGTCGCGCCGCTGCTAGTGATCTACTACCTCGCGGGCCTGCTCCCGCAGAGCGCCCAGTTCATCCGCCAAGGCGTGTTGCTGCTCATCCTCTGGCTGGTGGTGCTCACTATCAACTCGATTCTCAACGGTGTGAACGCGATATACGAAGCCAGCGACCTCTTCCGAGGTGTGTCCATCCAGGGTTACCTCGACCTGGCCAAGCTCGCCCTGATCGTGGGCGCCATCATCGCAACGGCTTCGGTGTTCACGGGCCAGTCGCCGGTGGTGTTGCTGAGCGGGCTGGGCGTGGTAATGGCACTGCTGGTCCTCATGTTCCGTGACACGATGCTTTCGTTCGTGGCCAGCGTGCAGATCAACTCCAGTGACCTGGTGAGGGAGGGTGACTGGATCGAGATGCCGTCCTATGAGGCGGACGGGACCGTCATGAACATCTCCCTGCATACAGTGAAGGTCCAGAACTGGGACAACACCATTACCGTGATCCCAACGTACAAGCTGCTGGAGGTCCCCTACAAGAACTGGCGAGGCATGCAAGAGAGCGGTGGACGGCGTATCAAGCGGGCCATCAATGTCGACCTGAACAGCATCAGGTTCTGTTACCGAGGGACGCTGGAGAGATTCGAGAACATCGGCCTGATCAAGGAGTACGTGGAAGCCGAGCTGTCCGAAGCCGGACAGGCGGGCTCGGTGCGCCCTAGTCCAGGGAGTGCATCCACCACGCCGCAGGTCACCAACATGGAAGTGTTCCAGGCCTATGTCACCAATTACCTGAAAAGCCGTCCAGACCTCCATCAAGAGGGGATGACCCTAATGGTGCGTCAGCTGGCACCCAGCCCAACCGGCCTGCCCCTAGAGATCTATGCGTTCACCAAGACGGTGGACTGGGGCGAATACGAAGCCATTCAGGCCGGGATTATCGATCACCTGCTGGGGGCGATGCCCCAGTTCGACCTGCGCGTGTTCCAGGATCGCTCGGGTGCTGATTACCGCGCTGTGGTGAAACCGCCTACGGCAGCCCCGTAGTGGCTGGCAGCGATCGGCGCCGTGCGGCGGTGACGCATGGGTACATGCCGTCAATGAGGTCAAAGGCAGAGATCCAGCTGCCGTCCGCGCCAGTTGTCTTGAGGAAGGGATCGTACCAAACACACTTCTAGAAGGAGGAGACCGATGAAGGTACTGTTGGATGCCGATACCGGAGTGGATGACGCTCTGGGAATCCTCTACCTCGCCCACGCTCAACACCTGGGACTTGTGGACGTGGTGGCTTGCGGCACGGTGGGTGGAAACATCCATGTTGATCTTTCCACACGCAACACGCTTAAGCTCTGGGAACTCGTGGGGCTGGACGTACCAGTTGCAGCGGGCGCAAACAAGCCGCTTCTCGCGCCGCTACACGAAGCCAAGCACGTTCATGGGCATGACGGCTTGGCCAATACCAACCTTGAGCCTCCGGGACACCAGCCTACAACTGAGCACGCCGTGGACCAGATCATACGGCTGAGCCAGGAGTACCCCGGCGAGTTGACTCTGCTCGCGTTTGGACCCCTGACGAACCTGGGTATCGCCTTTGTGCGGGATCCGCACCTGGCAGAACGCATCCAGCGGGTCATTCTCATGGGTGGGTGCGTCACCGGCGGCAACGTAACTCCGGTGGCGGAGGCCAACATCGCCAACGACCCGGAGGCGGCGCGGATGGTTTTCACCTCCGGGGTACCCATTACCATGATTGGACTCGACGTCACGCACCAGACCTACTTGTTGGAAGAAGACCTCCAGCCTCTGGAGCAGCTCGACAACGAGCGGGCGCGCTTCGCCGTCCAGCTCATGCGTTTCATGATGGAGGCCTACCATAAGCTGGGCTATGAGCCGCCGCTATGTGTGCTTCACGACCCCCTATCGGCTGGCGTTTGTGTCCACCCCGACCTGGTACGCACGGAGCGGTACCACATCGAGGTCGAGACGCGGGGTCAGTTCACGCGGGGTATGACCATCGCCGACAGGAGACCCAGCCCTGCTCAGGAACCCACGGTGGATGTGGCCGTCGAGGTGGATCATCGGCGCTTCGTAGACGACTTCATGGACTCTGTCCTTTGGTGGGCTCGGCGCGGAGACTAGCACTGAGGAAATCCAGGACCAGCCCGTTGAACTCCTCTGGTCGCTCCACCTGAGGAGTGTGAGCGCCTCGTTCTATTACCCGTACCTGAGAATTGGGAATCAGGCTCTGGGCAGCGTAGGCGTGGGAGAGGGGAACGGCGCCGTCGTGACGACCCCAGATGATCAGAGTCGGCACGTCCATGCTGGCGAGGTCCCGGTGGAGACCGTGGAACCTGTCTTCCCGTTGGCCCCGCAGATCGACCGCCATTCTGGCCACCCTCAAGGCGTTCTCTCTCACCCCCGGTGTTCTCAAGACATCTGCGGCCCCGGCGACCCATTCCTCGTCGACGCAGCTTGAATCGTAGAAGGCCCATCTCCTCAGCAAAGGGAAGACCCTTTGGTAGACCCTGAAGACCAGGTCTCCCAGCACGGCAACCGACCAAAGGCGGAAGAAGGGGTTCAATTCCCTTCCAAAACCGGCGCCGTCCACGAGGATCAATCTCTCCACTCGCTCGGGATACTGCACGGCCGTCTGAGCGCACACCACCCCCCCCAGGGAGTTCCCCGCCAGGCTCGCTCGCTCGATTCCCAGCGCATCCATGAATTGCGCCATGAAAGATGCCGCGAACTCCAGCGAGAAGTCCTCGATCTCCTTGTCCGACCTTCCGAACCCCAGCAGGTCTACTGCATACACCCGCCGCTGTCTGGCAAGCGGCGCCACATTGTATTGCCAGAACTCCACCGAGGCAGCCAGGCCAGGGACCAAGATCAGAGCCGGCCCCTCGCCCATCACCCAGTAGCGGATCCTGCTCCCATCGACAAGAACGTAGTGGTCCTCATACCTGGGGATATGCACCACGGTACCTCGCGCCTTTCCTCGGCTCGGTTACAACTCAGTTGACTCAGGGGCCTTGCTGACCCAGGTAGTCAACCCTGGTGTCAGCACGGAACTCCACCCAACCAGCAAGCCAGTGTGGGGGCGGTGTCCATCAGATGAGCATCCTGCTGAGCTCAGCCACCAGTTGCCTCGACCTGCCCGGTTGTTCCTGCTCCAGATCCTCTATCACCGCCGCGACCGCCGCCTTCCTGGCAGGCACCAAGAAGTCATCGAAGGATCCGTAATTGGGCTCGTAACCAAAGTACCGGAACAGTGTCCCCAGCCTGAAATTCACCTGCTCATCCTCTGATAGTCCTAGATACTGGTCCATGATAGAAAGCATCGACGCCTTATCCTCCGGCAGCTGTCCTCGCACATCCATCAGGACATTCGTGGAATGGTCGCTGGCGAAGTAGCTGGTGACGTCCAGATTCTGGATCAAGAGTTGCTCCTCCCTGACCTTCTCCGCGTCGCTCGACTCCTCGAACTCCCCGTTCTCCAGTTTCTCGTGCAGAGGCATGCCCTGTCTGATGGTCAGCGTCCTGACCCTGATATAGTCGGGGTTGACCTCATTGAGGACCCGGGCCGTATGCACGGCGTGGTTGCGCCAGGTCTCCTCACCCTCCAGCCTCAGCCTGCCCCCCAGGCCCAGGACCACGTAGAGGCACAGGGAAATGCCCGACTCCACCACCTTCTTCCCTCCATTCACCACCAGGTCCGATGTCACGCCCTTCTTCATGTACTCAAGTAGAGGGTCATAACCAGATTCCAGCCCTATGTGCAGTCTGTTCAGTCCAGCCTCATGAAGCTCACGCAGCTCCGCCACCGACTTTCTGGCCACTGTTCTGGCCCTGGCGTAGCTCGTCACGCGCTGCACGCTGGGGAACTTCTCCTTCAACCGGGAGAGCACCTGGACCAGGTCGCCCGTCTTCATCACGAGGCTGTTGGCGTCCTGAATGAAGGCGGTTCTATAGACGTCGCCGTGAAACCCAGCGGCTTTGTCTATGTCTCCAAGGATCTCCTCCAGTGGCCGTCGTTCGAACCGCGTCCCTTTGTAGGTGGGGCAGAACTCGCACTTGTTCCACGGACAGTTCCTGGTGGCCCTGACGAGTAAGCTCGCCGCTTCGCTGGGGGGCCTTATGGGACCAACTTCATAAGGCAAGGCAACGAACGTCATATCTGTACCTTCACTCCCCTTCTTTTCGCTCCACCTAGATTATACAAAGGACGGGCAGCGTGAGGGAAGTAAGTGGGATCAGGAAAAGGAGCCGCGAACCAGACCACTGGCGGCGTGCAGCGACGGACGGCCCCTCAGCGAACAACGCAAGGTAGGCACTTACAGAGGCCCCGACATACCAGGACGATCTCAGTTGTCTACATCGTCGAAGTAGGCGCGCAGAGCCTCCTGCCAGGGGCGCAAGGTGATACCGAGCTGGGTGGAGGCTGAGAAGTTGCGTAACGCGGCATTGGCCGGTACCGTCGCCAGCCGCTCATAGTGCTGCACGCCGTGCAAAGCAACGCGGCTCTTGCCGGCAAATTCCAGGATCCTCTCAGCGAACTCGAACCGAGAGCAACTCCCCTCATTGACAAGGTGATAGGTACCATAGAGAGGATACTCTATCAGAAGAGCTATGGCCGCTGCCAGATCCGGCGCATAAGTAGGTGAACCAACCTCGGTCGTAACCACCGATAACTCGTCGCGATGAGCAGCTAACGCGAGTATCTTGGCAACGAAGTTGTTGCCCCCTTGAGCGTACAACCAGGCCGTGCGCACGATATAGAACCGACTCAGCAAATCCCGCACGAAGAGTTCCCCAGCCAGCTTGGACCTGCCATAGACGCAGACGGGGTTTGGCTCGTCCAACTCAAGATATGGCTCTCCCTTGGTGCCATCGAAAACGTAATCGGTGCTCACGTAGAGAAGGGCCGCATCGCAGAGCCGGCAGGCGTCGGCCACATTCCTGGTCCCGACCGCGTTGACCTTGAACGCGGAGTCAGGATCCCGCTCGCATCCATCCACATCGGTCATGGCCGCGGCATGAATTACGAGGTCAGGTTGGAACTCCGCTATGGTTCCAGCGATGCGGCTTTCCGTCACGTCATGCTCGGGCAGGTCGACGAGGAAGAGGTCGCTCTCACTTAAGACCCGTTGGAGGCTCCTGCCCAGTTGCCCCCCTGCCCCCGTGACAACTACACGCATCCGGCCCCTCACGCTCAGATGGACTGCTCCTGGTTCCACGCCGCCACCATTGTATCAGCTTCCATACCGGAGTGGTAGTGCAAGCCTACCCACACATGCCCGTAGACGTCGCCCAGGGTGGCACCGTTTCGCAACCTCTTCTGGGCCATGCTGGAGGTTTGCCGAGAGAGGTGATATAATCCCGCAGCTGTGCGACTAGGCAGCGTGACCGGGTACGGTCATGGTGCAGCACGTACGGTACTTGTCTATGCCTAACGCCCTGTCGCCCGGCCGACATTGGTTGCCCGTCGTGCTACGGCAGAGCTGCTACGCGACCCAACAGGGATCGTATCCGCCAGGCCGAGCGGGACTAGGCATAGACACAGCAGAGACCCTCCCAAGGGGGGTCTCGTGACACTTGGCGTCCCAACTGCTTGCTCATAGAATTGTACATCGGATTGAAGGAAGCACATGCTAGGATGATCCGGCCACATAGACGGGAGAGAGACGGTTGAGGATAGGCATGATCGGTCCCTTTGGTCTCCGCCACAAAGGGACCAGCCTAGCTCGGCTCTTGCCAATGGCGCAGTCGCTGGCCGACCGAGGACACCGGGTCAAGGTGATATTGCCCCCCTGGGATAGCCCCGAAGACTCAGCCAGGGAAGCAGAAGTCAAGTCTGTTCTTGTCTCCCATGCGAGGCTTCCCTCTTCTGTACCGGGTTTGTTCGGTTTGGTGCTGTGCTTCCGCCTAGTGAGAGAAACGCTGGCCTTCAGCCCCGAAGTCGTGCACTGTTTCAAACCCAAGGCTTACGCGGGAGCGGCTGCGTTCGTACTGTGGTACGCGGCACGCCTGGGTTTGACCAGAGTTCGAGTCGTGCTTGATACCGACGACTGGGAGGGGACCGGCGGCTGGAATGAGATTGGCGACTACTCCAGGCTCCAGAGGACTCTCTTTGCCCATCAAGAGCACTGGGGGCTCACTCATTGCCATGGGCTTACCGTGGCCAGTCGGGCCCTCCAGACCCTGGCTTGGGCAAGGGGCGTCCCCAAAGAGCGCGTCGCCTATGTCCCCAACGGCTGGCAAGACACGACCCCAGAGTGTGGCGAAACGGCTTCCGAACCTTCTGGGGGTAAGTCGGTCTTGCTGGTCACCCGTTTCATTGAATTCGACATCCGATGGCTGGCAGAGATGTGGAAACAGGTGATCAGGCAGATGCCTGGGGCTGAACTGTCGGTTGTCGGCAAGGGGTTCTCTGGCGAGGAGGAGCTGTTGCGGCGTATTGTCGAGGCTGAAGGACTGGATAAGAGCGTCAAATACCTGGGTTGGCTTGAAGGAGATGAGTTGCGTAGGCGGCAGCAGGAAGCTCAGTTGGCTATCTTCCCCTACGAGGATACCCTGATAAACCGGGCTAAGTGCTCCGCCAGACTGGTGCAACTCATGGCCTCGGGCCTGCCCATCGTTGCTACGGACGTGGGACAGAATGGGGAGTATATTGAGCACGGCCTATCGGGGTGGCTGGTACCCCCTGACGACAGCCAGGCCTTCGCGGAGGGGGTGGTGTCCTTGTTGCAGGATGAGCAGTTGCGGAGGATACTGGGCCAGAGGGCTAGGGAGCGCATCCTGACCAGGTTTAGCTGGCACCATCTGGTGGAAGAGGTGGAGGAGGCTTACTTCAGAGCCCTGGGATAGGTGAACACAGGTCGTTCGAGCGATCCTGAGGACAGCGGTCTGATTGGAGTTGACTTGGATGAAGACAGTGCAATGAAGAGCTTGAAGGTGCTCATGATCGCCCCCACATCGTTTTTCGCCGACTACGGGGGGCACGTGCGCATCCTGGAGGAAGCAGTGGCCCTCCAGAAGCTAGGACATCGGGTTACCGTATGTACCTACCACAATGGCCAGGACGTAGAGGGTCTGGATATCGAGCGTACGCCAAGCATCCCGTGGCGTCAAGATTACGAGGTGGGTTCTTCCCGCCACAAGATCGCTTTCGACGTTCTCCTGTTCGCAAAATCGCTATCCGTGGCCTTGCGCTGGAGGCCCGACGTCATACACGCCCACATTCACGAGGGTGCGCTGATCGGCTATCCCATAAGCCGCCTCTTGCGCGTGCCACTGGTCTTCGATCTCCAGGGCAGTATGACTAGTGAGATGATTGACCACGGTTTCATGAAGCCCACTGGCCTGTTCTACCGCTATATGCGATGGCTAGAGAGAATCATCGATCACGTTCCACATGCAGTCATCACCAGTACTCAGCATGCCAAGGATCTGCTGTGTGGCGAGTTCGGCTGTGATCATCGCCAGATCCACATCATCCCTGACAGTGTCAACGGTCAGTTCTTCCAGCGCAGGCAAGACCGAGACGGCGAGAGAGAGCTCAGGTCTGCGTTGGGAATCCCTCCTGATTGCAGTGTCGTAGTCTATCTAGGGCTTCTGGCCGAGTGGCAGGGGATTGGGCTCCTGCTTGACGGGATAGCACAACTGCAGGACAGGCTTCAGGATACACGTTTTCTGATCATGGGCTTTCCCAATGTGGAGTACTATAGGACGAGAGCCCAACAATTGGGGATCGAAGATAGCGTTATCTTCACGGGCAAGATACCATACTTCGAAGCACCCCGCTACCTGGCCCTCGGTGAGGTGGCCGTGTCCCCAAAGGTCTCGGCCACCGAGGGCTGTGGAAAACTCCTCAATTACATGGCCATGGGTCTGCCCACGGTGACTTTCGACACGCCCGTGAGCCGCGAGTATCTGGGCGAGTGGGGAGTGTATGCCCCGAAGGGAGATTCTGTCGCCTTCGCAAGAGCTATAGTCTCTCTCCTGAACGAAAAGGAGAGGGCACTGGAACTCGGAAGCGCACTTCGTAGCAGGGCCCTCAGCCACTACTCTTGGGAAAAGGCGGGCCGGAAGATCGTGGAGATATACCACCAAGTTGTTAAGAGCACGACTGTCGCGGAGCCATCGGAGTGACGTTATGCTCCCCATGAGTCGACAACCCCGCAGTCTATGAGGAGATCCCATCGTGGTTGATCAAGACCTTGTCGGCAGAGCTAAGAAGCTCGTTGAACACCGAGACCTAATCAAAAACCTGGTGATCCGCGATCTCAAGGTGCGCTACAAGAACTCGTTGCTCGGATTCGCCTGGTCCCTGCTGAACCCATTGGGCATGATGATCATCTTCACTGTGGTGTTCACAGTCATGCTGCCTTACAGCGACGTGGAGAAGTTCCCCGTCTTTGTGCTGTGCGCTCTCCTGCCGTGGAACTGGTTCTCAGCTTCGGTAACGGGTTCCACCGGCAGCATCGTGGGCAACGCCGCCCTCGTGAAGAAGGTCTATTTCCCCCGAGAGGTTCTGCCCATCACCGTGGTTCTGTCAAATCTGGTGAACTTCCTGCTTGCCCTTATAGTGCTTTTCGGCATGATGGGCATATTCCGGGTCGGTCTCACCCGCTGGGCTTTGCTGTTGCCGCTTGTGATGCTCGTGCAGATGATCTTCACCGTGGGTGTGGCGCTTTTTCTGTCGACCCTCAACGTTTTCTACAGAGACACCCAGGTGATCATGGAAGTGGTGATGCTCGCATGGTTCTTCCTGACACCAGTCTTCTATCCGGTTAGCATCCTTCCCCAGAGCTACACACTTTTCGGGTTGAGCCTGGACGTCCAGCGCCTGGTCTACATCTTGAACCCGATGGCTTCTATCATCGCCTCGTACCGGGTCATCTTGTATGCTGGGGCGCCCCCGGCTCTCGACTTCCTCACCCGCACCGCGATCACCTCGGTCGTGATCCTGGTGCTGGGGTACTGGTTCTTCGCCCGCTACTCAGGTAGATTGGCCGAGGAATTGTGAAGCACCCTGGTGCGCATACTTTGCTGCACCCGCACAATGGGCGCACCGGGCTCCAAGGAAGGTACTCTCCGAGATGGCTAAGCAGGTTGCGCGCGCCTTAAGGGATAGGGGCTTCTATGCCGTATCCGTCTTGTCAATGATTCTCTTGTCCGTTGCTTACGCGGTGGGGGTGCCGCCGACCGTGTTTATCAATATCGGAGATCAGAGTGACCAATACAACATCCAAGACTTCTACGACCGGGAGCAAGGCGTGTTCCCTTTCCGTTGGACGAAGGAGTCCTCATCTATCAGGATTCCTGGATTGGCATGCATCGCTGCAACAATCAGCCTGGGTGCAGCCGGAGCACGACCTGAGGGAGAGAGACTGCCAACGGTCACTATTCTGGGCGGGGAGAGGGTGCTGGCAGAGTTTGTGGTGCAGAGCGAGATAGGAAGATACGATTTTGGTTACTCTCCTCCTTCCTTGTGTCTCCTGCCGGGCGATCTCATATTGGAGATAAGATCGGATGCCTTTGTTCCCGCAGGGGGAGATCCCAGAGCTTTGGGGATCCTGCTGAACACCATTGAGGTAACGCCTACTGGCGGTATCTTGTCACTAGCGTTACTTCCGGTCTTCCTCACCGTCTCGCTTATAGGAGGTTTCTCCCTCTCCTTGTGCTATCTCCTTCTTCGCCACCTCGAACTATCGCAGCGACTTTCTCTTCTTTGCTGCCTTGCCTTGTTGGGCTCTGCTGCTGTCGGTGTGGCGTGGCATCTTATGCCCGTGGTGCACGTGTTGGTATACCTCTTTCTAATACCTGTGCTTGCCTGTGGTATGGTGGGCATACTTCAGTACTTTGACTATTGGCAAAAGGTTGTTAGAAGGCTCGGGTTGGTGGATGAGAGTGTCACCTCTGTGGGCTGGAGGAAGATAGTTGAGTCAAGCACCGCGCGGACGGTGTTCACACCATCTGCCATCAAAGCGCACATAAGATCAATCCCTATCGAGTGCTGGTTGCTGTTGGCCATCTGTCTTGGAAGCCGACTGATTAACCTCACATTGTTGCCGGTGTTCTGCGACGAAGCGATATATGTCTCGTTCGCCCAACGGCTAGGGGTGGACCCTTTCGCCGGTTTGCGGGCGGGGGTGAGTAGACTCGGCCTCTTCATGCTCGTTGCCATCTTTCGCTGGTTATCCACTGATCCGTTGCTTGCGGCCAGGCTGGCCTTGGTTTTCACCGGGACGCTAAGCATGCTCGGTTTGTATGTGGTAGGAAAAGAATTGTATTCGAGGCGCATTGGGGCCATGGCCGCACTACTATATATCATCTCGCCGCTTATGCTTTTCCACGATAGGATGGTTCTTGCCGATGTGCTCGTGAACACCTGTGGCATATACACTTTGCTGTTTGGCCTGATCTACTTGAGGAGAGGGGGGCTGAAATGCGCCGTGGGATTAGGCGTGGCAATGGGGTTAGCGATGCTGTCAAAACTTACCGGAGTGTTTCTCCTCTTCACACCTTTGGCAGTTTGTGCTTTGGTTATTGGGATGAAGACAAGTCGCTTGGCAAGGAGACTGGCGTTACCATACTTTGTTGCCGGCCTTGTCATCTCGCCAGTACTATTGCACCCTATGAGGGCTAAGGCTTTGACTGATATTGGATTGGTCGGTGTTCAGACCTTAGGAATATCGACTGCCTCAGAGTGGCTGGAGGTAGTGACGAGGAACCTCACAGCCGTGCTAAGCCAAGTTGGGGCGTATATCACCACCCCGGTCTTGTTAATGTGTGGGCTTTCCTTGCTCCTCATACTGTTGCTCAGGAACCGGGAGGGGGGCTTGCTCTGGGTGCTCGGTGTGCTACCGGTTTTGGCCCTCGCGGGTTCCTCAAGGGGCTTTCTCCCGCCGCGATATTTCTTGTTCGCAACGAGCCCTCTATTGATATGCGCTGCTTGGTGTGTTGAACAGGTCTCTCAGGGGGTTAGCTGGCTGGCTGATAGGGTGCCGGTGTTATCCGAGCGGCGGTTATCGCCCATTCGCAATCCTGTGGTCATCGGCACCCTTCTTCTGGCGGGGCTATCTCTTTCGTCGGTGAGATTCGACTACTACATTTTGGCCGACCCATCGCGAGCCCCGTTGCCCCCCGTGGATAAGGAGCAGTACATTACAGGTTGGCCTTCTGGATATGGTATTCCGGAGGCGATTGGGTGGTTGGAGAAGCAATCGATACACAAACAGATTCAGGTGGTCGCCTCGGGGTCGGCGATGTGGGCCCTGCGGATCTACCTGGATGAGAACCCCAGAATCACAATCCTCGAACGGAGTCTAGCCGAGCCTGTATCCCCAGTTGGGCCCAGTAATGACACCTTCATCGTAGTGAACCCGCCCTGGGATCCGGACTTCTTCGCCGCGCTGAATCCTGGAGCCAAGTTGCTGGTAAGGTACCCCAAACCTGGGGAACAGAGCGCTATCGAGATCTACTCGTTTCCGTAGCGACGGGAGTGTCAGCCCTCAGGAGAGGTGAGAGCCAAGAATCGCCAAACCACAGGGGTCAAGCAGGTGTCGGGAGGAATGGCCTTGTCTCTGACAAGGGCAGGATGCCGTTCGTGTGATGATTACCTGAGCAGCGAACGATGCCGTTGTGCGTCAGACGCTCAAGGGTTAGCCGACTGAAGAATCAAGGGCCTTCAGTCACCGCCGGGACCGCGAAAACGCCGGATAAACCGGCGAAGAGCGGCCATGATCCTCATGGAACGGCCTTGGTTAAGGGGTCTGACCAGGTCGCGTAAGGCCGCTATGTCTTATTCCGCGCCGCACGATGCCAAGCGGTTCGCTTAGAAGCCCGAGGCAACGGGGACCCGAATACGTGCCAGAAGCAGCTACACGTAGGAAGACCACATGGCACCTGGTCGCATTGGGTGTATTCGTGGCGATGACAGTGCTCATGACGTGGCCTCTGGCCAGAGGCTTTGGGTCCCTCACGCTGGGGCCACCAGGGGACAACCTGGAGTATATCTGGAAAGCCTGGTGGTTCAAGCATTCCATCATCGATCTTCACACGTCTCCGTCGTTTAGCCCGGATGTATATTATCCCATAGGATACAACTTGGCGCTGAGCGAGATGACACCAGCGAACAACCTCCTGGCCCTGCCGATAACGGTGGCGTTTGGCCCGGTAGTGGCGTACAACGTCTTGATCTTCGGCTCCTTCGTGCTTTCGGCCTTTACGATGTATCTTCTGGTAGTCTGTTTGACGGGGAGCCCAGCTGCGGCTGTGGTAAGCGGGGCGATATTCGCGTTTTCGCCCTACAGGATGATTCACTCGGCAGGGCATCTTCCGTTGATGGGCACCTATTGGTTGCCTCTCCTCTTCTTGGCTATCGAGGGATCAATCAACCAGAGGAAGCTCAGATACTCAGCGCTAGCAGGTCTTGCGTACTCGGGGGCCGCCCTTTCGTCCTGGTACTACGCGGTGTATGCTGCGGCCCTATTGCCCATATACCTAATTGTCCGGCTGAGGGCGTGGCGCAGGTACCCATGGGATCCGTGGATGGCGAAGGCAGTAGGCGTGTTTCTCGCCGTCGTGCTTGCGATGGTGTTGCCCTATGCCTTGCCATATCTGCAGCTGAATTCAGACCAACGGTTGTCGCAGCCTTTCCAGGAGCACCTGGATCTGTCAGCCACTCCGGGTGACTTCTTTGGGCCTAGTCTGCTGCACCCGGTATGGGGGGGATGGCTCCTTGGCCGTTCGCCTCGTTCAGCGGTTTCGGTAGTGGAGAGATCTGTCTCGCTGGGCGCGGTACCCCTTGCCCTGGCGATACTCGGTTTCTGGAAAAGGAGGCGGTACCAGCGCATGCATGCTCTCGCGGCCATGGGACTGGCGAGTTTTGCCTTTGCCTGTGGACCGATTCTTCAGGTCGGAGGTTCAGTGGCGAAACTTGGGATCCCACCAGTCGCGTTAGGTGTGCTTGATCGTGTCGGGATACTCGCGTCCCTCGCAGAGCGGCTGAACCTCGATGTCTTGGCGCAAACGACGGCTGAGGGCCAGGTGTTCCTGCCGTTGCCGGCCATGCTCCTCTACCTCTTTGTGCCGGGCTTCACGGCCACGCGTGTGTGGGCCAGGTTTGGGGTGTTCACAATGCTGACCGTGGCTGCCGCGGCGGGATGCGGAGTGGCAAGCGTGGTCCATGGGGTAGCACAAGTCCGTTTGCATGGCGCACGTCGGCGGCTGCCTGCGTTTACGCAAGCGGCTGCCGTGGGTCTGCTCGTGGTAGCGGTGCTTTTCGAGTTCAGCTCTGTCGTGCCTTCAATGTGGTCTGCAGTGCGACCGAGGAGTGTGGACCTGTGGCTGCGAGAGCAGCCTGGAGATTTCGCAATAATGCAGTACCCCATCGTCCCTCTGCGAGGGCCGGATCTGTACTACACTAATATCCATCAGAAGAAGCTCGTTCTCGGATATGGATCGTATGTCCCCGAAGAGTTCGAGCAGTGGATACCCATACTGGCATCATTCCCTTCCCCCGAGAGCCTGCGGCTCCTCTACGCGTGGAACGTGAGGTACATACTGTTGGATGCCGAGGCGTATGGCGATGCCCTGGGTGAGGTTCTTCGCGCCTGCGCAGGCCTGGACAACGTCCAACTGGTGGACGAGATGGACGGCATATATGTATACCAGCTTCGGGCCCTTGCCCCTCCTCACGCCTTGCACGCCCGCCTGGGCGAGGTCGGTGAGCTGCTGGGCTTTGCCATGGATCGCACTGAGGTTGCTCCTGGCAGCAAGTTGAGGATCACGCTGTTCTGGCACAGCCTCGGTAGTACGCCGGTGCCCTACAAGGTCTTCGCCCACCTCGTCACTGAGAGCGGAGAGATCGTTGCTCAGCACGATGCAGAGCCCTGCCGGTGGAAATGCCCGACCATAGGATGGGTCCCCAATGGGCTGCTGTTCGACGTCCATCCCATTGCCATCGGGCCAGAGGTTCAGCGAGGGGAGTATACTCTGCTCATAGGGATGTACGATGAGGCCACCGGCGAGCGGATGCGCGTCTACAACGATCGAGGAGAACTCTTGCCCGAAGGAACAATCGTGCTGGGAAGCGTACGGGTTGAGGGATGAAGATTTGGCCATATCGGCTCTCAAGTAAGCGGACGAAGGTGAGACCCTTGGACTAGTATGACAGCCAAAGCCAGCAGATTCATCAAGTACCCACTGTATCATTCTCCGTTGTCACCCTTGGAGAAACTGATGCTAAGGGTAGGTCGCGGAGCCATTGCCCAGTGCTGTGTGTGTGGCTCAGCTGGTTCAACCGCTGTCCAAGGAGATAACCTGAGAGAGACTTGTGTTTGCGCCAAATGCGGCTCCACCAATAGACAAAGGCAAATCGCTTATGTTTCATGCCACGCGGTAAGTTGTGACAGGAGCAAACCCATCTCGTCGTTCAAAGATCTCAGCAAGCTCGATGATTTCGCGATATACAATACCGAGGCGAGCGGTGCGATACATGACCAGTTGTCAAAGATGAAAGACTATGTTTGCAGTGAGTATTTTGGCAGCTCCTACAAGAGTGGTGATCTCGTGGGCGGCGCAATGCACCAGGATTTGATGGATTTGTCCTTAGGTGAGGAAAGCATTGATCTGGTTCTCTCGTCCGATGTGTTCGAACACATTCCCGAGCCCTACAAGGCACATGGAGAGGTCTATCGTGTCCTGAGAAGAGGCGGACGACACGTTTTCACTGTTCCCTTCTATCAGACCGAGTACCTGGACGAAACCAGAGCAGTCATCGATGCCGGTGGGAATACAGTGCTTCTGAAGGAGCCAATCTATCACCTAGATCCGATCAGACCAGAAGGGGCGTTGGTCTACAAGACATTCGCTCTCGAGATGCTTGTCAGGTTACGAGAGATCGGCTTCAGGACGAATCTGTATCATCTACACTCACTGTACCATGGAATACTGGGGCCAAATGCCGTCGTGTTCGAAGCGGTCAAAGACTAGGTGGTTCGCTTAACCTGGCAAGACATGGCCCTCAGCATGCGGGCAAAGCCCGCTGGCATTCGAGGCCCTTGCGCAAGGGGTGCGTTGACAGGGCCCGCGGCGGTTCTTTTGTCACCCTGCGCTTTCTTCGCACACCATGCCTCGGCGTTTGCGGGGGAACCGTGAGCCGACAAGGAGGAGTATCCCTGATAGGCGCTGCAACACGCAAGAGCAATAGGTCGCACTTGCTGGCATTTGCCCTATTCATGGGTCTGACAGTGGTCATGACCTGGCCTCTGGCCAGAGGATTCAGCTATCTAACCTTGGGACCACTGGGCGATGACCTGGAGTTCATCTGGAAAGTCTGGTGGTTCAAGCGGTCTGTTGTCGATCTCGGTGTCTCCCCCTTTTTCAATCCTGACATCTACTATCCCATAGGGTACAACCTGGCGCTGGCCGAAATGACGCCGGCAAACACAATACTCGCGCTGCCGGTGACCATGGCTTTCGGTCCCATCGTGGGCTACAATTTCATGATCTTCGTCTCCTTCGTGCTCTCCGCGTTTGGGACTTATCTCTTGGTGTACTACTTAACCCGTAACCGTATGGCCGGCGTGCTGAGTGCCATTATCTTCGCCTTCTCACCTTACCGCATGGCCCACTCGGATGGCCATCTGAGCGTGATCGCTACACAGTGGTTACCCTTCCTATTGCTGTCCGTCGAGAGGCTGTTTAGGGAGAAAAGGCTCAGACACTCCATCGTCGCGGCCGTGGTCTATTCCTTGGCTACGCTTTCGGCGTGGTACTATGCTCTCTATCTGGTCGTACTACTCCCCCTGTACCTCGTTGTCAGATTCAGGAGTTGGCGGAGCCAGCTCCTTGACCCTTTGATCCCAAAGGCAGCAGCGGTCTTTTGCGCCCTCGTCCTTGTTGGAGTACTCCCCTTTGCACTGCCGTATCTCAGGCTGCGAGCAGCCCAGCCCTATAGGCAGCCCTTTCAGCAACACCTGGACCTGTCGGCCAGCCTGGTCAATCTTCTTGGCCCCAGTCTCCTGCACCCGGTATGGGGTGAATGGCTTCGTGCCCGCTGGAACCCTTCACCGGTCTTCGTGGTGGAGAGGTCCATCTCACTGGGCGTTGTACCTCTCAGTTTGGCCCTGCTTGCTGGCTGGAAGGGAAGGGCCCGCAAACCTGTTCAAGCTTTTGGTGCACTTGCGCTCGCGGCCTGCATCTTGGCCTTTGGTCCGGTTCTTCATCTCAGTGGATCGATGGTGGAGGTCCCACTGCCTCCAGTGTTCATCGATCTCCTTGGGCAGCTGGGGGTCGTCCATTTCTTGGCAGAGCGTCTAGACGCCGATCTGGTGACGCAGATGACCGCCAGTGGCAGAGTGTTCTTCCCGCTGCCTGGTCTACTGCTTTACCTGTTCTTTCCCGGCTTCACCGCCATGCGCGCCTGGGCAAGGTTTGGGGTGTTCGCGACCTTGGCTGTGGCTGTTCTGGCCGGGTGGGGGCTGGTCTTTCTCTCCGATTGGCTTCACGAGAGTCGCATCAGCTGGCCCTGTCGTTATCTCTCGCGGCTGCCCGCCGTCCTTTTGCTTGTTGTGCTCTCCTCCCTCGCGCTATTTGAGTTCTGGTCCACTGTCCCTTCCACGTCGGCCGCCGTTCAGAGTAGGCCGGTGGATCTGTGGCTGCGGGACCAGGCGGGAGACTTCGCCATAATGGAGTTCCCGATCGTCCCCGGCCGGGGGCGCCATCTGTACTACAGTATCATCCACCAGAAGAAGCTAGTCCTTGGCTACTCCTCTTTCACACCTCAGGAGTTCGTGGACTGGATTCCGACCCTGGCATCGTTTCCGTCCCCCGAGAGCCTCGAACTGCTTCGTAGATTCAACGTGCGATATGTGCTACTAGATTCTAATGCCTACGGTGACGGGACAGAGGAGGTCCTGCGCAGGTGTGACGCCCTTGAGGGCCTGCACCTGGTGGACGAGATGGAAGGCATATATCTCTATCAACTACTGCGGCCTGTTCCCCCATACGTTGTGGAGGCCCGAGTTGGGCATGTCGGTGAACTTCTGGGATATGATCTAGACCATACTCCGCTGACCCCCGGGGAGACATTTAACCTCACTCTGTTCTGGCTGGGCCTCGGTGGCACGGAGGCCCCGTACAAGGTCTTCACGCATCTCACTAATGACCAGGGCGACATAGTCGCGCAGCACGACGCCGAGCCATGCTCGTGGACCTGCCCTACCACGGAGTGGGTCAGCGAGGGTATAATGGTGGATGAGCACGCCATCGCGCTCCCGCCCGGCACGCAACCAGGGGAGTACATCCTCGTTACAGGGATGTACGACGAGGCCACAGGCGAACGGATGGCGGTTTACGGCGAGGAAGGACAGCAATTGCCTCAAGGAGCAATCGTGCTGGGCGCCGTGAGGGTCGAAGGATGAAGGCTTCGGGTGGAAGGTCTTCAGCAGGTCGGGGATTTGACTTTTGAACGGAAAAGTAGTCGATGTCATCATTTTGAGCTGGAATGGTGTCGAGTTCCTCGAGAGATGCCTCTCTTCTCTCATGAGCCAAACCTACACCAGATCTCGCCTTCTGGTTGTGGACAACGCCTCTACAGATGGCTCAGTTGCGATGGTGCGACACCACTTTCCGCAGGTGGAGATTGTTGAGAACGAGTCTAACCTGGG
>Ga0307380_10002064_pt1 | contig 28770 bp, 23 predicted proteins | sample UN3MG_FD_202239 | JGI IMG/M metagenome (GOLD analysis project Ga0307380, IMG submission 202239) | Soil microbial communities from Risofladan, Vaasa, Finland - UN-3 | ecosystem: Environmental > Terrestrial > Soil > Coastal area > Acid sulfate soil | place: Finland: Risofladan, Vaasa | collected... | reverse complement strand
GACATCTCTCGGCTCCTGATCATCTCCACTACCAAATCCTCGGTGCCCGCCTCCTTGATCTCGATCACCAGGACGACCTTGCCCTTCGCCAAATCCAGTGCTTCCTCCAGGGTCGGAAGCTTCTCGCCGGCGAACTCCGGCCCGACCCACGACCCGGCGCTTAACTGCCTCAACTCGGCCATGGCCATATCGGCGACAAGCCCCTTGCCATTGGTGGTCCTGTCTACTGTTTTGTCGTGGATGACTATCAACTGCCCATCCTTCGTTCGCCTGACGTCGCATTCCATGAAGTCCGGCCTAAGCTCGATTGCCTTCCGATAAGCCGCCAATGTATTCTCAGGAGCGGCTTTAGAGAATCCCCTGTGTGCAATTGCAGAGACTGATTGCATGATAAGAACCTCCGGTCCGACCGGTCTGGCCTGTCTGACTTGTCCGACCAGTCCGATAGATTATACCCCAACTCGCCCAGCAATCCAATGCCTGCATTCCGCACGCACTCTGCAAAACAAGTAACAAGAATAGGCTCATCAGGAGGATATTTTAGTTGGCCCCAGCCAGACTACGGGCGCATTCCGATTGCCGTCGGTCTGCCGAGAAGAACGAAGAGTCTATACTCAGGCGATGGAGAATCTGGCGGAGATGATTCAGAAGATCCGTGACTCCGGCATCGGCGTGCTCGTTGTGGATTAGATGAACCGTCAGTCGGCCTGGCGCCCTTGGTTGCGAAGGAGATATTCAGGGTCATCAGCCGCTTCCGCGACCTCGGCACAACCGTCCTTCTCGTCGAGCAGAATGCGAGGGCGGCCCTGGGGATCGCCGATCGGGGGTACGTGCTGGAAACCGGCAAGATCATCCTAGAGGATTCGGCCTCCGAGCTTCTGAACAACAAGGAAGTTCAGCGCGCCTACCTGGGCAAAGGCTATCGGCACATTTGGGATTAGGAAGACCGGTTTTTCCGGTTACGCATTACGCATCACGCATCACGGAGTTGACGATGTCAATCTGGAATCGTAGACGTGAAACCATGCCGAGAGACGAACTCCAGCAAATTCAACTGGAGCGCCTCCAGGCGAGTGTGAATCGAGCCTACGAGAACGTGGCATTCTATAAGCGAGTATTCGACCAACTCGGCCTCAGCCCGGAGGATATCAAGTCGCTCGATGATCTCGCGAGACTGCCGTTGACCACGAGGCAGGACCTCCGCGACGGCTATCCCTATGATACATTTGCCGTTCCGCTGCGGGACGTTGTGCGCATTCACTCGTCTTCCGGCACGACCGGCGCTCCCACGGTTAGCGGATACACTCCAAACGACATCCACAACTGGAGCGAGTTGGCCGCAAGAGTGCTTGCCGCCGGCGGAGTGGAGAAGGAAGACGTCGTGCAGGTGCTCTTCGGCTCGGGACTATTCGCGGCGGGATTCGGATTCCAGTACGGCGCGGAGCTGATCGGCGCTTCCATGGTCCCGGTCTTGGTTGATAGCCCCGAACGGCAGATTGCGGTTATGCGGGACTTCAAGGTCACGGCACTTGTGGGTAACGCCGGCTACGCACTGTCTCTTGCCGAGCAATTGGAGCAGGCAAATGTGAATTCCCGGGCGCTCTCACTCCGAGTCGGCTTGTTCGGCGGAGAGCCCTGGCCGGAGAAAGTTCGAGCAGAGATCGAAAGCCGGCTTGGGATCACGGCGACCGATTACTATGGCCTGAATGAGGTTGCGTCGCCGGGCGTCTCCTGGGAATGTGAGTGCCGCTGCGGCCTCCACGTCGCCGAGGATCATTTCATCGCCGAAGTCGTAGATCCCAAGATCGGCGAAGTGCTCCAGCCAGGACAAGAGGGCGAACTGGTGTTGACGACGCTCACCAGAGAGGCTCTCCCACTCATCCGCTACCGGACCGGCGATGTCGCCTCACTGGACTTCGGCCCGTGCGAGTGTGGCCGAACTCTCGCCTGCATGTCGAGAATTCACTCTCGAACCGACGATATGGTCATCATTCAAGGGATCAGCGTATTCCCATCCCAAATCGAGGCAATCCTCGCCGAAGTGGAGGGAGCGAAGCCGCACTTCCGAATGGTGATAGACCGCCGGGGTGCGACCGATGACGTGGAGATTCAGGTAGAGGTTTCGGAAAGCATGTTCACCGACACCGTAAGCGATCTTGTGGAGGTCGAAGAAAGGGTTGCCGGCAGGATTCGCCAGGTTCTGGGCATCTCGCCGAAAACCAGGCTGGTGGAGCCCAGGACGCTTGAGCAGCTAATAGGCAAGTCACGGCACGTAGTGATAGACAAACGTGAGTTGTAGATAGATTCTTTGTCTGAGGGGGTGGTTGAAGGAGGATTATTCGCTTGGTAGGTTGTAAGCATTATTCAAGATCGCAAAGATCAAAAAAAAGGAGGCACTTAAGTGGTAAGAACCACAGGAACAACCTTGATTGCGCTGGTGTTGTTGGTTATGGCGTGTGTTGCCTTTGCCGCGGATATCGTAACCGTGCCGACCGCCAACCAGCTAAAGCGCGGGGAAATAGATGCGGCCTATTACTACATTGGCCTGGACATGCCTGCGGGTGCTCCCCAGAATGTCAACGTACAGACATTCTACATGGGGATTACGGATCAACTTGAGGTGGATGTACATCGCTATGACCTTGATCTGGTCGGTGATGACACCATAATCAATGCGTCTTGGTCACTGCTTCGGGAGACTCCGGCCAATCCCGACGTCGTCTTGGGCGGGCGGAACATCCTGGGCACGCAAGTAGGAGCGGACCCGAGGTCTGACAGGCGATCGTGGTTCTTGATGGCAGCGAAGACGCTCAATCTGCCGGCGCAAGGCCCGCCCTCCATTCCCATCATAAGGCTGCATGCGGGTCTCGGCACGAAGGACTATACCCTTCTCGGTGAGGACAGACACGGCGGTCTGTTCGGCGGAGTTCAGGCGTTGCTAACCCCGCAGATTGGTGCAATTGCTCTTCATGATGGTAGGGACCTAATCACCGGTCTCACCTTTTCTCCGAAAGACACCGGACTCACGCTCAAGGGTGGTACTTTCGGAGAGCATTGGTGGGTCGGTCTCAGTTGGGCAAAATAGAGACCACGCAAAGAGCGGTCCGGATGAGTCATCCGGGGCTAGACAGTCAGACCTAATGTGTCCACGAACAGCGTTGCTGCGCAAGCTATACGCGGCAAACCAGTCTGTCCATATTCAACCCCTCAGGAGGGGACTCTGGCTGCAGTATGAGTATGATATAAATGACGAGAAGCCGCCCGCGGGAGTCGGCAAAGTGCAGAACAACCTGTTCTTCGTAGAGTTGTTCTCGGGCTTCTAGACGCACGCGCCCAGTGTGTCGAAACAGACATCGTTACGGTCGGTTCCTCTACGCTACTGGAGGAGCCGACCGTTTTTTCTCCATGTCTTTAAGTCACGGGGAGGTTAACCTTGCCTGACCCCCTCATTGTACCGCCATTGACTGATGCCTTTGCTCATGCTATCATTTCTAAGTAGGAGGGTGTTGCCGCCCGGGCAAATCAGACACTGTTCCGAGGTGGCTTCCGGTGAAGCTATGTCCATCTACGCCATCTCAGACCTCCATCTCTCCCTCTTCACCCCCAAGCCTATGGACATCTTCGGGCCTGCCTGGGAGGGTCATGCCGAGAAAATCAAGCGCAATTGGCTGGAAACGGTATCCGAGTCCGACACCGTCTTGCTCCCCGGCGATTCATCCTGGGCCATGCGGCTTCACGAGGCCATGCCCGATCTGAACTTCATCGCCGATCTTCCGGGCAGCAAGGTCCTCATTCGCGGCAATCACGATTACTGGTGGCACAGGAAGCAAACCTCGAAGATCCAGCGCGAGGTTGACCGAAACATGACCTTCCTCCAGGGGACTTCCACCATGATCGGCGACATAGGCATCACCGGCACCCGCGGCTGGCGCATTGACTGGGAGACCCGAAGGGGCGAGGGGGCGATGGGGCGAGGGGGCGATGGGGCGAGTGGGCCAGAGGGCGATTCTGCTCTTACGGATTACGGATTACGCATTACGGATCACTCATCACTCATCACGCAACGCGAGCTCACCTATCTCGAAAACGGCCTCAAGTCCATCCCTTCCTCAGCACAGTTGAAAATCGCCATGCTCCATTTCCCCCCGTTCGACGAGCGCCTCCAGCCCAATGACTTCGCCCATCTGCTCGTTCGGTATTCGGTTGACATTCTCGTGTACGGCCACGTCCATCTCGGCCTCGGTAATTGGCTGGAAGGCCCCGTGGATGGGGTAAACTATCATGTGGCGTCGGCTGATATCATTGATTTCAAACCGAAGCTGATCGTCCCGTGATGGACTGATGCCGGGCTGTTATGCTATCATTTGCCGTCCAAGCCCTAACGTCTAAAGTCTAATGTCTGAAGTCTTTCGCCGTCTGAAAACCGAATTTCCCTGCGTGAAACTACTCGCCCTCGGGCAGACCGTCTACTGGGACGAGCCCATGAAGGCCATCCTCCAGCGGCGCCTCAACGAGCAGTACCCTGAGTGTCGGATGATCATCGGCATCCATGACGCCGATTACTTTTCCAAGGTCCCTTCGACCCTCGATCTCCACGGCTGGGGAATTCTTCCGCACAACGATGGCTCGACCAAGGATCTCTGGGCGGCGACCGGCGAAATATCCGCCTTGTTCGGGAGCGAGACCATCCCCACCCGCGAACAACTGGCCGCCAATGGAGTCCGCCTGGACAAGATTGCCAAGGACTTCCCCGCCGGTCGCGCCGCGCTCATGGATATGGCGACCGAGGCCTGGGGATGGCGAGGGCTGGTTCACACCGACGCCGGCACGGAGATCGCATGTTGCATCCCCCTCGAGGATTCTCTGCCCCATCTCATCGAGCTGCTCGAGTGGGGATTCCATCACACGCTGGACGCCCTCTCTGTTGTGGATTCGACCCGTGGCAGGCGGGTCGCAGACGAGCTGATTGCCGAGGTCCGAGACTACGCCGACTCGCATCCCGACGACTCTATCACGGACATGTTCCGCGATTTCCTGGTGCGCTTCTACGAGCGATTTCTTGGCACATCGGAGAACCTGGAGGTCAGCGGCGCATCCCGCCTCTTCACGTTCAATCGCTCGACCGCCGGCCTGCCCAGGTTCAACCTGCTTGGCGCATTCCTGAACCCCGAAACGCGAGCCGCATGTCAGGAGGCCTACGACCTCGCCGTTCGGGGCTCGGATACGTATACTCTCGACCGATTCCCGCCCGGCGCGATTCCGTTCGACTTGGTTGTGCCGCGAAAGGGCAGGGGAACGATCTGCCTGCGTGACAACCATGTCGTCATTGATATGGAAGAGCCGATCACTCTTCCCGGCGAAGTACTGCCCACGACTCCCGGAGCGCTCGCCTCGTTGATCGAGGATCACTTCGGGCCGGAAGTCGCGCTCGTCGGCAAGGCGCTCACCCTTGTGCTCATGATGGCCCGCGAGTTCGTCTTCGTTCTCCACGAGCAGGCGTCCGCCTACGTGCCTCGCTGCCGGAAGATGGCCGCTCTCATGAAGGAGCGTGGCGTCAATCTGCCCTTCTATCCGATATTGCGCGTGAACTACCATACGTGGGACTGCCTCTCTGCCTGCGATGCGACCTTCAGCCTCCCAGGTCACCTTGCCGCCGCATTCCGTCAGGGGGAGATCACGTCCCGCGAGTTCGCCGATTCCTGGCAATCAACCGTCCGCGAGCAGGAGGAATTGCTCAAAAGGATCGCCGCGACCACCAGCCTCGACGAGCTTCTGGCCTTCCTGATCGAGCAGCAGGCCGATCCGTGGAGAGAGCGCATCGAGACCCACATGAACGCCTATGCCACCGTCCTCGACCTTTCGGAAAAGGCCAGGCCGCTCAAGGAGGAATCCGTTCGACTCAGGGACCTCAGCCATCAGATCAAACAGGAGGTCCAACAGCTCGAAATGGAGAAAGGCGAGCATTTCCGCGAGAAAGTCAAGCCCCTCAAGGATGAGATGGATCGCATCGCCCTCGAAGGCAAGAATGACGCCGCCATCCTGCAGGAACTGCGCTCGCAGGAGGAGCTTCGCGCCGAGTTGGAAAAGCAGATCGAGGCCAAGCGCGAGGAGGCAAACCAGGCCCACAACCGCAGTCTTCAACTGAAGCATGAGGTCCGATCCCTCGAGAATGGAGAGGAAGCCGTCAATGCCCGGCGAGCCGTGGACCTGATCGAGTATGAGGCCGAGCTTGCGCGCCTCTGGCTGGTGCGTGACGCCATTCTAGTTTCCCAGGGTCTGACTTACACGAATCATCGTCCCTCGGCATGGTGGTTTCTCATGGCTGACCCCGAGTTGAAATGGTTCAATGCCGTCGCCTCCACCGCGGAATTCCGCTTCGAGGAAATGAGTTGACCGTCCCGTTTACAAAAGTCGAAGCAATCGGAAACAACTTCGTTCTCATAGATGCCCTTGCCTTGCCTGAGATGGACTGGCCTGCGCTCGCGATCAAAATATGCGCCCACCATTTCGGCGTCGGCTCGGATGGCTTGCTGGTGCTCAAGCCCTCGGACAAGGCCGACTTCAAAATGCTGATGTTCAATCCCGACGGCACGCCCGATTCATGCGGCAACGGCCTTCGGTGCATGGCGCGTTACGTCCATGCCGAGGGGTTGACTGAGAAAAAAGACATCGTCTTCGAGGCGAGAGACGGCCTCCGCCGAACGGAGATCATCGAAGGCTGCCCGCCCCGATCTATCGGGGGCGTGAAGATGAACATGGGCCGGCCCTCCCTCCAGGCGGCCGATATCCCTTCCACGCTCAGCGGCGAGTTGATCAACTACCCATTGGAGGTCGGGGGACAGACGCTCAACATCACCGCCGTCGTGATCGGCACTCCTCATGCCGTGATCTGTGCGCCCCTGGAATCGTTCTGGGAGACCATCCCCTCGGTGAGCGCGGAGATCGAAAACCATCCCGCATTTCCCGAGAGGATCAACGACACCTGGTGCGCGCGCGAGTCGCCTGAGTCTTTGAGGGTCAGGACTTGGGAGCGGGGAGTCGGTCCGACCATGGGATGCGGCACCGGCGCATCCGCCGCGCTTGTAGCAGCAAACTTGAATGGCCTCGCGGGAACTCGCGCCACAGTGACCTCCCCCGGCGGCAGCCTGCTGGTCGAGTGGCCGAACAAGGGCGACCTGTTCGTCTCCGGCCCCGCCAATATAGTCTATCAAGGAGAATGGCCCCTGTGACCGACTTGTACGACAATCTCGCCCAATCCTACGACCTTCTTATCTCCTGGGGGCCTCGCCTCCGCCGGGAGAAGCCCTTCCTCACCAGCATCTTTAGACAGTACGGCGTTCGGAGGATTCTCGACACCGCCTGCGGGACGGGCATGCATGCCATCGCCTTCCATGATTGGGGCTACTTTGTCGTCGGGGCGGACATCAGCGATAAGATGATCGAAAAGGCCAGGCAGAATGCGGGCGACCGCAAGATCGAGTTCGTCAAGGCCGGCTTCACCGATGACGTCGTCGGCATGTTCGATGCGGTCACCTGCCTCGGCAACTCGCTTCCTCACGTGCTGACCGACGAGGACTTGGAGAAGTCGCTCGCCTCGATGTACGATGCAATTCTCCCGGGAGGCGTGCTGATCATCCACGGCAACAACTACGATCGAATCCTCGCCCGGCAGGAGCGTTTCATGCCCCTCGCTCACAGAAAAGTCGGGGGCCGGGAATTTCTCTTCCTCCGCATCTTCGACTTTCATGGGGACACCCTGACTTTCAATGTCATCACTCTCGTGAATCAGGCGGGCGAATGGCGGATGTTCCCCGACTCCTCTACCCATCGCGCGCTCACGAGGGATTTGCTCGTGGGCATGATTGAGAAGGTCGGCTTCCTGAACCCCCAGGTCTTCGGCGGCTTTGGGGGTGAGTCGTTCGACAGGCTGGAATCGGACAACCTCATAGTAGTCGCCCGGCGGCCTCACACCTTCGTCAGCCGCCCGATCCCCGAGCCGGTCGTCGCCATTGATCGAATCCCTATACAGGAAAACGGCGAGCCGCTGGTTGATCTCGAAAAGGAGGGGTTCAAGGCCAAGAAGCCGCCGGCCTTCGCGCGCAAGACCGTGGCGGGCATGCTCAAGGAAGCGGCCTCAATGCTCCCCGAGGGTCACTCGCTGCTCATCCGTGGGGCGTTTCGCTCGCTGGAGCATCAGCGGACGATGTATGAGAACTTCATCAAGCGGCTGACCGGCGAGCATTCCGATTGGCCGAAAAGCCGAATTAGGCGCGAGGCGAACAAGTTCCTCGCCCCGCCCGACTCCGGGCATCCCCCCGGCCATACGACCGGCGGCGCAGTTGACCTAACCATCGTCGGTCCTGACGGGGAGGAACTGGACATGACCTCCACTATAGAAGAGGTTCATTGGACCCTCGCCATGCCGACCTACAGCAAGCACGCGACTCCTCGCGCCGCGAAGAACCGCCAACTTCTCGTGGATGTGATGACTTCGGTGGGCTTCAGCAACTATCCAGGGGAATGGTGGCACTACTCCTACGGTGAAAGCGCCTGGGCCCTCCGCACCGGGGCGCCGTATGCCGTCTACGGCGCCGCCGAAAACCCAGTAAACAGTGATCAGTGAGCAGTGAACAGTCCGGAGCTACCGTTTACTGTCTACCGTTCACCGTTCACTTGAACTGCATCGAGTACAGATCAGCGTCCATGAGTTCAAATCGGATACGTAGGGGCTTCCCTGAAAACGAGGAGACGTCACTCCCCGAGTTCCACTTCACCACCCGCTCGATTTGATCGCCGTAGATCACCGGGCAGTCCTCCAGGCGGAAGTTCGGGATCGGAGTGCCGGCTTCATCCTGAACCTCGATCCTGACTCCCCCCGCCGCCGAGGTCGAGTAGTTGATGACTAGCTCTTTGCCCTCGAAGATTAGGGGCTTCGTGATCATCTCGCCGGTCTTGCCGCCGGCATGGACCGAGACAAACCCATCCGTCCGGATGGTCGTCCGAACCATCCCGTTCGTGGGATGCCGATAGTGCTGGGAGTAGTAGATCGAGATCTCGCCGGGCGTAAGCTCGTGGATCCCCCAGGCGGCCATGTTATTGCGGTCGGTCCAGTTCTCCTGATCGAGACCCGGCCTGTGAAACGCCTCCAGCCACTTGTGAAACACGAGGCCGTCCCGGCTGCTGATAAACACGCCGTCCGAGACGCCGTCGAAGGCGTGGGTGGGGATCGCCTTCCTCCCGAGCACCAGCCTCTTCGGGAAGCCGACGTAGATCTGCGGAGCGCGGAAGTAGGGGGCGATGGCATTGGTGTAGTACTGCTCGGGTGGCAGGTTGTAGGTCACCCACTCGCCGGGCGTCCAATGAATGAAGTCCTTGGACGTCGAGCGCTTGATCTCCCGAGTGCTGTTCCGGTAATCGCGGTAATAGCAGGCGTACTCCTTGCGCTCGGCATCCCAGAAGGCGAGATTCTGCGAGTCGAACTTGCCGTCCGTGATGATCGGCTTATCGCCAAGCTGCTTCCAATGGTATCCATCCGGCGATACGTAGGCGTCCAGCACGGCCTTGTTTGCGTCCCCCCGCGATGGCCCGACAGCCTTGTATGCCTCTTCGGGCTTGGCCTGAGGGTTAGTGTCTTTGAACGGAGCGAAGGCGTGGCCGCCAGTGGCGGGCCATACGATATTGTTGTCCTTCGTGCCCGCGACCTCGAAGAGCCCCAGCTTCGGCCGAATCCAATGGATGCCGTCCGTGCTCTCGGCCGTGCAAGTGACCTCCTCATGCCCATTGTCGCCACTCGATCCTCGGTAATACATCCGATACTTGTCGCCGTCCTTGAAGACGGTCACGTATGCGCTCGTATCACCCTCCCACGGCTGATCGAATGTGATCACCGTCTCCTTGGGAATCGGATGATGCAGCACCAGCTCGACCCCCTCCATCCGCTCGATGAGATAGTCGTCGGTGAACAACTCGAGCCTCGATCCTATGTTCAACGGGTCGGCATGAGCGGTTGTCATGAGTGCGAGCAGAAACAGTATCAGCAGCAAAGTAGGCATAACTCGCATTTCCCTGTTTTCCGCTCAGACTCCTCTTTGCGGCTCGTAATATGCAAGGAGGAACTGCTTAGCCCCAAGCATAACAATACCTCTACGCCAACTCACGCGAAAGGAAGTTACCATGTTTCGACCCGAGATAAAGGTATTGGATTGCACCGTCCGAGACGGCGGGCTGATGAACGATTGGCAGTTCAACGACGAATTCGTCCGAGCCGTCTTCAGGGCAACCGCCGCTGCCGGCATTGATTACATGGAGATCGGCTACAAGAGCTCCGAAAAGGCCTATTCTCGCGAGACCAACGGCCCCTGGAAGTTCTGCGATGAGGATGACATCAAGCCCGTCATAGACGGCGTTGAGACTGACATGAAGCTCTCGGCCATGTGCGACATCGGCCGCATAGAGAAGGAAGATATCTTGCCGAAGAGCGAGAGCGTCCTTGATATGATCCGAGTCGCCTGCTACGTGAAGGATATTGACAAGGCAATTGATCTCGCGCACTACTGCCTCGATCAGGGCTACGAGGCGACCATAAACCTCATGGCGATCTCGAAGGTCATCGAGCGTGACCTGGACGAGGCGCTGGACGACCTCGCCAAGAGCAATGTGCCGGTCATCTATTTGGTGGACAGCTTCGGGACGCTCTACTCGGAGCAGGTCCAGTACCTGACCCGGAAGTACCTCTGGGCGTTGAAGGACAAGACCATCGGCATCCATGCGCACAACAACCTTCAGCTCGGCTTCGCAAACACCATCGAGGCGATCATCTGCGGCGCGAACCGCCTGGACGCCACCATCTACGGAATCGGTCGAGGTGCGGGCAATTGCCCCCTGGAGCTGCTGCTCTCATTCCTGAAGAACCCGAAGTTCGATATCCGGCCGATCCTGGACGTGATCCAGACCCATCTCCTCCCGCTCAGCAAGGAGATCGAATGGGGCTACTTCATCCCCTACATGGTCACCGGCGCGTTGAACGAGCATCCTCGAAGCGCCATAAAGGTCATGGCCTCGGAGAAGAAGCACGAGTTCCGCGAGTTCTACGATGCCATGGTGGACGGCGAGCCGCTGGAGTAAGGTCAGGGGATATCTATCAGTCTGATCCCGGTTTACCAGTTCGGGCGGGAGTTGTACTCCCGTGCGCCACACTTGACATGGACATGCTATCATGCTATCTAATGTGATAGCATTGCATCAAAGGAGCGTAAGATGGTACGGAAGATGATTCAGATCAGCGAGGTCCAGGCACGGCAGCTCGAGATGAGAGCCAGGCTCGAAGGAGTGTCCATGTCGGAGTTGATTCGTCGGGGTCTGGATATTGTCTTGGAGACACCCAACCGCAACCAGGAAGTGAGGCGCAGAGCGGCGAAGGCAGTGGGACTCTTCAGTTCAGGCGACCGCGATGTGTCAGTTCGCCATGACGAGTATCTTGCGGAGGCATATTCGCATGAACATAATCGTTGACACCTCGGCGATCTATGCCGTGTTGGATAAGACCGACGATAACCACCAGAATGCGATTGAGGCATGGCTGAAACTCCTGAACGAAGCTGAACTGATCGTTGCATCAAGTTATGTTGTGACAGAAGCGATTGCACTCTTACATGCACGAGGGGGAACGTCCGTCGTGCGAGCCTTCGTGGAAGAGATCGTGCCGGCTGTGGAGATAGACTGGGTAGACCAGGCTACCCACAATGCTGCCTTGAGCGCCATGTTGATGGTGGAAGGGCGGAATGGCCCCAGCCTCACTGATTGTGCGAACATGGAGACCATGCGCCGCCTGCGCATACATACGATCTTCGCCTACGATAAGCATTATGCTCGAGATGGCGTTACGGTACTTGGGTAGTTCTCACGTCTGGTGTGAAAACCTGACGCCCACAGAGGAAGCTGTCTGGCGCATGTCTAACACTCTGGAGTCAGCATTTCCCATATTTCCGGTTTGGGATTTGTTTCGTGCTTCGTGCTTCGAATTTCGAATTTAGCGTCGGAGGTCTTGATTGGATTACTTCTTAACGGAAGAGCAGAATATGATGCGGGATGTCGCACGGGAGATCGCCGAGAAAAAGATTCGCCCGGTGGCGGCCGAATATGACGAATCAGGCGAGTTCCCCTGGCCGATCATCGAGGCCATCGCCGAGGCCGATCTCTTCCGCGTTTTCATCCCCGAGGAATACGACGGCATGGACTGCGGCACGCCAATCATGAATATGTGCATCGTCACCGAGGAGCTATCCAAGGCGTGCGGCGGCATCTCGCTCGGATTTGCTGCAACCGGCCTCGGCGCAATGCCCATTCTCATCGCGGGCAGCGATGAGCAAAAGAAGAAGTACCTCCCCAAGATCGCATCAGGCACCCTGGCCGCATTTGCCCTCACCGAAGCCAACGCCGGCTCGGACGCAGGCGCAGTCGCGACCAAGGCCATTCTAGATGGCGATGAATATGTGCTCAACGGCACCAAGCAGTGGATCACCAATGGCGGTGAGGCGGAGGTCTATACTGTTTTCTGCGTGACCGACCCCACCAAGGGCCCGCGTGGAGTCTCCACCATACTCGTTGAAAAGGACACACCCGGCTTCACCTTCGGCAAGAAGGAGAACAAGCTCGGGATTCGCGCCTCCGCCACCCGGGAGCTGATCTTCCAGGACTGCCGTGTCCCGAAAGAGAACGTCATCGGCAGGCCGGGTTCGGGCTTCTTCAACGCTATGAAAACTTTCGACATGTCCAGGCCGGGGGTTGCCTCCCAGGCCCTCGGGATCGCCCAGGGAGCGCTCGATCTGGCGGTGAACTACTCCCGCGAGCGGCGGCAATTCGGCCAGCCCATCGCCGCGTTCCAGGGGCTTCGCTGGATGCTTGCCGACATGGCGATGAAAGTCGAAGCCTCCCGCGCCCTCATTTATGCCGTCGCTCGGTGGATTGACTCCGGCCAGGCCAAGCGCTCGACGATGTACTCCGCCATGAGCAAGTGCTTTGCCTCCGACGTGGCGATGGAAGTCACGACTAATGCGCTCCAGATCTTCGGCGGCTACGGCTATATGAAGGAATACCCCATAGAGAAGTACATGCGCGACGCGAAGATCACCCAGATCTACGAGGGCACGAACCAGATCCAGCGCGAGGAAATCGGCAAAGGCCTGATCGCGGCTGCGGCAGCGGCCGGCGAGTAAGCGAACGATGCCCAAGCTGTTCATCATTCTCATGATCTCCTCAACCCTGCTCGCACTCATGCCGAGCGCTTTTTCAGCTGGCCCGGCGAAGACCTGCCGAACCACCATCAGCGATGAGGAAATAGCCACCGCCCGCCGGAATATCGCGAAGTACCAGTGGGCGAAGGACTCGCTGAACGGCCTCAAGAACGACGTCATCCGCTCCTCCTGGTGCGACGTCGGCAAGAGCGCCGACCAACTCCTGGACATTTCCGACGAGCAACTCTGGGATCTCATGCCGGACACTCGCATCCATCGCGAGTACTACGTCAACCAGCACAACGGCTGCCCGGTTCACGGCATCGCCATAAAGAAGTTCAGCGTCTTCCACCCCTGGAAGATTGATCCCTTCAACAAGCCTTTCAAGATTCAGTGTCCGGTCGGTGGGGAGTGGTATCCGTCCAACGACTTCGCAAACGGCGATCTCACCTCCGGTGATTTCCCCGACGACGGCACCGGGTTCAAGAAGGATGGCGACACCTACTACTTCATCGGCGAGTACATCCACGCCGTCTATCTCAACGGCGTTCGGCCTGCGCTGGATAGACTCTCGCAGCTCTACCTGCTCACCGGCGACCGCCGATACGCCCACAAAGCAGCCGTGATTCTCCTGCGCCTCGCTGAGCAGTTTCCGAATTCTACAGACAAGAAAGACCGCTGCTACAAGTATCCTTATGCCGCCCGTTCCGGGCTGATCACGGACTACATCTGGTCGTGCAGCGATGTGGCGGGTATCGCGGCGGCCTATGATCGCATCTACGACGCCCTCGACGATCCCGATACCGTAGCCTTCGCGGCGACCAAGCTTCCGGGGGTCAAGAACGCTGCAGATATCCGCTGCTACGTGGAGGAGAACATCGTCCGCGTAGGAGCGAAGGCGCTCGAAGACATCGCCATCGTCGGCAACTTCGGCATGCACCAGAACTCGGCTGCGACCCTCGCCCTGGTAATGGACGATGTGAAGGGAACCAACAAGCCGGATTCCAGTGATCTGATCGAGTGGCTCTACTACAAGGCCAACGGGCCTCTGCGCACCTTTGCTCGCAACTCACTGCTGAAAGACGGCGGCGGCTCGGAGAGCATAGGCTACAACACCAGCAAACTCGCTATGTTCCCGACGATGGACAAGGTCGAGCGGCTGCGCAAGTTGCACCCGCAGGAGATAGACGAAGCCCGCTATCCCGTTCTCTGGGACGAGCCGAAGCTCAAGGCCATGACAAGCAGCTACTTCATGGACCTTGTCACGCTTGATCGCTACTACCCCGGTGTCGGCGATTGTACCCCTGAGCCGATGCACCCCGGCGACCGTACGAGGGGTCTCAAATGCCTCCTGAGCGGCTACAACGAGATGGTCTACCGCCGATATGGCGACGAGCGAGTTGCTACCACGCTCATGGATTCGAAGGGCAAGATCGCCCACTCATCCATCTTCGATAAGCCTGTTGATGACAAGGTTCGCCTTGCCGTGAAAAAGCTCGGCGCTTTCCTTCCACGCAAGACGCAGCTCTTCGATGGCTACCGTCTGGCAATCGCGCGTTCGGGTATTGAGGAGGATCAGCGCGCGCTGTGGGTCTTCTATGGCGCACACCCAGCACACATTCATCGTGACCCGCTAAACCTCGGGTTCCAGGCTTTCGGCAAGGCGCTGCTTCCCGACCTGGGATATCCCAAGTCATGGGACTTCGCCTACACCTGGGAGACTCATATCGCTACCCATAACACCGTGATGATTGACAAAACTAACCCCACGATCCATGACTTCGGCCGCCTGATATCGCTGCAGTCGGCGAATGGTGTGGAGATGATAGACTCCCGGGAAGATCCCTATCGCACGGCTGATCTGGCGTTCGGTGAGGGCGGGGATCGCCTCTACCGGCGTACGAGTCTGATGATAGACCTGTCGCCAACGGATTGCTACATGGCCGACATCTTCCGGGTTCGAGGGGGCAAGGAACATTGGCAAAGTTGGCATGGACCCGGCGTGCAGCCTGTCTATGAGGGCCCGGCGCTCGTTCAGCAGCCGAAGGGCACTCTTGCCGGGGAGGATGTGGAGTACAATTCCCGGCGGCCCGGCCCCGACGGCAAGCCGCTTCTCGATTATCAGGCCATGTTCACCAATGTTCGACGTGGCCCCGCAACGTCGTCCTACTCGCTGGATTATGACTGTGGCGGCGAGCGCAAAGTGCACGTTCGGATCACCGGTCTACCCGACTCCGGTACGCAACTCGTTCTGGCCGACGGTCGCGCGCCCTCGCAGCCGGATGACTACACAGCCTATTACGCCTTCGCCTGCCGAAAAGGCGATGCATCGCTCACGAGCCAATATCTGACGATCATAGAGCCCTACTCCGACAAGCGTGTCGTGGATCGCATCGAGCGCGTGGAACCGGAAGGCAAGGCGATCTCCGGCTACCACCCCGCGGGAATCCGAGTGACCGCTAAGGAGATTGAGGATACCATCCTATCCACTGGCACACCCGAAGGATCGGCAAAGCTGGGCAGGACGATGTCATTGAGAGGCGACGTGGGCCTCGTCCGCCGGAAGAACGGTCACATCGAACGGCTCTTCCTCTCCAGCGGCACCTTTCTTTCTGCCGGGAATGCTTCCATCAGCCTCGCCCGTGCGGAAAACAACGGACAGATCGTGTCACTCAGTCGAGGCGCGAACGAGATCACGGTCGCCATGGAGATCGGCGATCCGAAGGCGCTGATCGGTCGGCGGATTCGCATCGAGAGCGCGGCTCGTGGCGATGCCTACGAGATCATCGGCGCGGAATCGTCCGGCTCCGGCATAACGCTCACTCTCAGCACAACTAGCCTCCTGGCCGAGGGCGCAGCCGTTGGTTTCGAAGACGGGGTAGTCAAGAACAAGACCATGCTCGACTTTGCCGGTCTGAGCATGACCGATGGCAAGTGGCGTCAGACATACTCGCTCTACCGAGGTGCGATCATCGAGAACGAAGCCGGCACGGCATCTTTTCGCATCCTCGGCGTACGGAATAGATCAGAACCGGAGAACATCCGGTACGACGTGATCTTAGACCAGACAATCAAGTCCGCTGCCGCCGAGCTGAAGTCGCTCTTCACGGATGTGGATGGTGACGGTCGCGCAACCTTCCGCCTCTACGAATATGGCGTGGGGGACCGCATCGTCGTCCCGGGGCTGGCATCACTCCATGCCGTCGGCGATGGCGCCTACATTCTGGAAGCCACCGATGACGTGACCCTGAGCCTGCCTGCTGCCGCCGGGGCACGACTGCTCATTCGCAGTGCAGGCGAGTGGACCGAGATCGGGAGATCCAGCGCCGGCACGGTCAGCGCCGTCATTCCGCTTTCCCGTTTTGGCGGCAAGGCGGACTTGAGGATCGGCGACTGAGGGCGGGGAGCAGAGACCAAGCGCCCCCGGCTTTTTGTCTATGCAGGATTTTCCGCCTCCGGGTCTAATATCACTCTAACTCATACTTCAGGGGAGCAAGCTATGTCACGAGTCTACAACTTCAACGCAGGTCCGGCGGCACTGCCGCTTTTGGTTCTGGAAAAAGCCCAGGCCGAGATGCTGGAATACGGCGGCAGCGGAATGTCCGTCATGGAGTTGTCACACCGCTCAAAGGAATTCGCCGCCATCATCGAAGCCGCCGAGGCGAATGTCCGCAAGCTCATGGGTATCTCGGACGACTATGCGGTCCTCTTCCTCCAGGGCGGGGCGAGCCTCCAGTTCGCCATGATCCCGCAGAACCTTCGCCGCGAGGGCAAGACCGCCGATTACGTGGATACCGGAAGCTGGGCGTCCAAGGCCATCAAGGAAGGCAAGATCGGCGGCAGCATCAACGTCGCATGGTCGGGTAAGGAAGAGAACTACGTCCGAATCCCGAAGGCGACCGAACTGAAGCTCACCTCTGGCGCCGAGTATGTCCATATCTGCTCGAATGAGACCATCGGCGGCATCCGCTTCACCACCTTCCCGAAGACCGAAGCTCCCCTGATCGCCGACATGTCCAGCGAGATCATGTCCCGCGTGATAGACGTAAGCCAGTTCGGCATGATCTATGCGGGCGCTCAGAAGAACCTCGGGCCGTCGGGCCTGGCGCTCGTTATAATCAGGAAGGACCTGCTCGACCGCTGCCCGGAGAGCGTCCACGTATTCATGCGCTATCAGACACATGTCGAGAACGCCAGCCTCTATAATACGCCGAACACCTGGGGCGTCTACATCCTTAAGCTCGTAACGGAGTGGGTGGATGGACTTGGCGGCATATCAGGCATCCAGAAGATCAACGAGAAAAAGGCCGCAACCCTCTATGCGGAGATTGATTCCGGCGACTTCTGGAAGTGCCCTGTCGCGAAGGAAGACCGCTCGATAATGAACGTCGTCTGGCGGCTGCCGAACGAAGGGCTTGAGGAGCAGTTCGTCAACGAGGCGAAGAAAGCCGGCATGGTCGGCCTCAAAGGTCATCGGTCGGTGGGCGGTATTCGCGCCAGCATCTACAACGCCGTCGGCCAGGATGCAGTCAATGCCCTGGTCGCCTTCATGAAAGACTTCAAGGCGAAGAAGGGATAAATCAGGAGCGAGCGTGCATTTTGCGGTATAATAGGCCTGTGGAGACTGCGGAGTGAAGGTCCGCGATGTACTCAGACGTTTGCATGACGAGGGCTGGTACGAGGTCAGAACAAGCGGCAGCCATCGGATTCTGAAACATCGGACTCGTCCTGGAATGGTAGTGGTCGCAGGTCATACCGGCAAAGACCTTGCTCCTGGGACGCTGAAGCACATCTGTGAGCAGGCAGGCTGGAGGGACAGAGCATGAAAGAGTATGTTGTCATATACGAAAAAGGTCCTACTAGCTGGGGGGCGCATGTTCCCGACCTTCCGATATGCGTTGCCGTAGGAGATTCATACGAAGAAGTTGAGAAGCTGATCAAGGAAGCCATCAACGCATATGTGGATGAGTTGAAAGCCGAGGGGAAGCCGATCCCCGAGCCCGTAACTCAAGCGGGCTGCGTCTCGATCGCTGCCTAGCAACGCCCTGGTTTCATTCAGGAAAGACTTCAAGACTAAGAACGGCTAATCCCAGGACCGCGACATGAAAGACCGCATTCCGCAGGCCAAAGCTGTGGCGGATGTCCGTCAGTTCTTCTTGACCCTGCAGAGGGTCCATCCGGATCTACTGGCCAAGGTTGACCTCAAAGAACACATCAAATTGAAGCAGCAGACCCTGGAAGGGGTTGCCGAGAAACTCGACGCGAACGGCAAGATCGCTGTAGCTCAGTTGGCATATCTGCTCTACTACGCCGCAGCCTTCTTTCAGGACGGCCATACCTCAGTTCAATGGCAGTTCGAGCCCAATGAAGAAAACACCCATGGGAAGCTGTTTCCTCCTTTCTTGCTTGGCTATGATAACGGTCGCTTTGTCGTCGCCGCCTCAACTGACAAGAGCATGGAAGGGCTGGAGATACTGTCGGTGAATGGAGAACCGGTCCGGGAATTCCTCCGCCCCATTCTGGATCGTTGTTCGGGTGAGACGCTTGTATTCAAGGCAGTGCGCTTTGCCCATAACCAGGCCTTCTGGTATAGCTTTTCCGGCCTGCTTGCTTCAACATCATCCCTCAGTCTTAAACTCCGGAATGCGCAAAGAAAACAGAGTGAGCGGAGTGTTGGGACGGTTAGTATTGCCGATTTCCAGAAGCTCGATGACAAGAGTCTGGAGCGATTGCGGCAGCACCTCGATCAAGGCACCCAAGTCCATTTCCTCGATTCAGACAGAATCGCACATTTCGTATACCCGGCTTTCAGATCCAGCGAAGATGAGAAGAAGAAGATTGACGGCATTTTCAAAGAGATCAAGGCCAGGAAATCGCTTGACCTTATCATAGACATTCGTGGTAACGGAGGTGGCACGTCCAACGTAGGTGACTTCATCTTCACTTACCTGCATAAAGGGAGATTCTGTCAATTCTCCGGGAGTCGCAACAGGTTGAGCGCAGACGTCCTTTCGTCTGTTGCCAAGGACTGGGGGATACCTGAGGATGCTGAGATCGATGGCCTGATTGTGACCTGGCGGACCAGTGAGCAATCTGCTCGGAAACCGAGGGCTTTCTTTACAGGACGGACTTTCCTGTTGGTAGACAACGGCTCGTTTTCGTCGGCGGTGGGCTTCGCTTCCATGTTCCGCGACTACGGCATCGGCGAAATCCTGGGTTCTGAAACCGGCGGTATTCCTAACTGTTTTGGCGATCAGTACTCGTTTAACCTGAAGAACAGTGGAATTCCGTGCGGCGTCTCCTGGAAGCAGTTCTTCTGCCCCAAGCCCCGGCCTGGTGATGACGAGCACGGCATACTCCCGGACATCCCAATGAGCGACAAGCTGCTTCGGGCCTACCAGAAGGAAGATGACCCAGTGCTCGCTTTCACGCTCGATCATATCAAGAAGACCCGCCGGAGCCCCTAGACAGCATTATTCGCCACAGAGTCGCATGATAAGCAATAAGGCGTTCATTGTTTGCAATTTGAGAGGAGAATGAGAACATGAGACTTAATGTCGTATCTTTATTATGCGTATTATTGTTGTTGTCACTGGTGCTGCCTTGCCATTCGGTGACACAAGACCCGGGCAAACGCATTAGTCAGGCCGAAGCCGTCGAGGACGTTCAGCAATTCTTCTCCACCCTGCAGAGAGTCCATCCCGATCTGCTGGCCAAAGTCAGCCTGGAGGATTATCTCAAACTGAAGCAGCAGACCAGGGATGGGATCGAGGTGAAGCTGGATGGCGAAGGCAGGATAAGCGTCCCTGATCTTGCATATCTGCTTTACTACGCGGCCGCATCCTTTGGGGATGCGCATACGTCCGTCAACTGGCGGCAGCCCAGCCAGTTGGACAACTCAGGCAAGAAGTTCCCTCCATTCCTCCTGCGCTATGATAACGGCCGATTCATAATCAACGGCTCGAATGATAAGAGCATAGTGGGGCTCGAAGTCATCTCCGTTAACGGAAAGCCGGTCCGAGAATTCCTTCGTCCCATACTCGATCGCATCTCAGGAGAGACGCTCGCATGGAAGGTAGACTGCTTTACCGATGCCCAGGGTTTCTGGTACAGCTTCTCCAATGTGTTCCGCTCCGAGAAGCCGGTCGCCATCGGCCTTCGAGACAGGCAAGGGCATGAGAGCGAGCGGAAGGTAGAGATGATCACCCTGGCTGACTTCGAGGGTCTCAGCAGGCAATTGACGGAGCTTGACGACCTGCGAGACAAAGGCACTCAGATTCATTTCCTGGATTCGGACAGGATCGCCTGGTTCATCTATCCGGAATTCAAACTCAGCAAGGGCGAGAAGGAGAAGATTGACTCCATCTTTGAGGAGATTGAGGCAAAGGGCTGCCGCGATCTGATAATAGACATTCGTGACAACGGCGGCGGGAGTTCCGGTATGGGCGATTACATCCTCGGCTTCCTGCATGATGGCAAGCTGGCCCAGACCTCCAAGACACGCCTGAAGGTAAGCAGTGATATCCTTTCCCCGGGGTATACAGATTTGCTTTCCAAATATGTGGGGGCGGATGCCGCGCAGAAATACAGCGCATATCTTCGGGGCAAGTATGGCGACCTCGAGGGCATGATCGTTACTCTGCATGGGAACGAAGACGATGAGCAACTCAATGGAATAGTCGGCGGAACCGCCAAGGGCGAACCCGATTCAGGGCCGAAGAATTTCTTCAGAGGACGGGTTTTCCTGTTGGCGAATAATGGTTCATTCTCCTCTGCCTCGATGTTCGCCGCAGCATTTCGCGACTACGGGATTGGCACCATTTTGGGCTACGAGACTGGCGGCGTTCCTGTCAGCTTTGGGGAGTTGTACGTATTCTATCTAAAGAACAGCGGAATCCCTTGCGGCTGCTCGTGGAAGCAGTCCTTCAATGCCAAGCCCCGCCCGGGCGATGACGAGCATGGCATCATCCCGGATATCCCCATGACCGACATGACACTCAAGCCCTATCTTAAAGAAGACGACCCGGTACTCGCCTATACGCTCGATCATATCAAGAAAACCCGCCGTTGATGCCCTCGTCGCGTTGAGGAGGATTTCAAGGTGTCTGGAGAGATCGACAGGAACCTTTTTTTCTAGGCCAACCGTACTTGAGGTAAGGAAGGAAGCACATGAAAACCTTGAAGCGACTATTCATCCTGACGCCTATAGTAGTGTTGGTAGTCATCGGTCTGTTGACCATCCTCGTTTTGGTTGCCGACGGTACCGCGGCCTATGTTTTTCACGGCCCGAAGATCGTCCAGTCGGTCGAATCACCGGACAAGGCCTGGACCGCCTATGTGGAAGATCAGCCGGAACTGGATGGACCGCATCATGGACTGTTTGTAGAAAGCGCTGACAAAGTCCACTTCCTGGGCGTCGGAGATCTGGTCGCAGACGTTGATGCCATTCAGGAGATCGTCTGGTCACCAGATAGCCGCATGGTTATCTTCCATTCCAGAGACTACCTTACTGCCGTTCGAGTTTCTGACTGGAAAACAGTGAGGATCTACCTCGGCAGAGACTGGATGCGCGCGAAGCCGGATCGCCGAAGTACCTTCTCAGCCAGCGCAGGTCGGGAGGTTACAGCAATCCGGTTCCCGGCCAAAGACGAGTTTGCCTACAAGCTCAAGGACTCGGACGAACTCCATACTGCTTCAATGAACTAGAAGCGCCAACTTTTTTCCTCAAATGCTTGACAGGATAGGGAACGTATGTTATGATGTGATATCACTTTGATATGTGAATAATATCCATAGGAGGTATTCGATGAAAGAAGAGCACGAAGTGAAGCCCATCTCCGGATGGCTGATGCTGTTTGTCATGATCGCGTTGATTGCAGTCGCAGTCTGGATGTTCGTTCATCTGGACGAGAATGAGAGCAACATATGGATTCCCATTGTGCTCATGGTACTCGCAATCCTGATTGCCCCTGGGCTGGTCGTGGTCGAGCCGAACGGAAGCAGCGTTCTACTGCTGGCGGGGAGATATCACGGAACAATCAAGGAGAGCGGCTTCAAGTGGGTAAACCCCTTCTACTCGAAGCGCCCGATCTCGTTGAGGATCAGGACGCTGAACGGCGACAAGCTGAAGGTGAATGACCTTGCCGGCAACCCGGTCGAGATCGCGGCAATCGTCGTCTGGAAGGTGAAGGACACCTACGAGGCCTCATTCGAGGTTGACGACTATGTGCAGTATGTCACCCTGCAGAGCGAGACGGCGGTTCGTCACCTCGCATCCTTATATCCGTATGATGCCGAGGGCGAGGAGATTCTCTCCCTGCGAAGGAACGCCGAAGAGGTCAGCGCCGCCCTCCAGAAGGAGCTGCAAGAGCGTCTCCAAAGGGCAGGGGTCGAGGTGCTGGAGGCCAGGCTGTCCCACCTTGCCTATGCTCCGGAGATTGCAAGCGCCATGCTTCGACGGCAGCAGGCGGCGGCCATTATCGCTGCCCGCCAGAAGATCGTCGAAGGCGCAGTCGGCATGGTGGAGATGGCGCTCGACCGCCTCGAGGAGTATAAGAAGCTCACCCTCGATGACGAGCGCAAGGCGGCCATGGTCTCTAACCTGCTTGTCGTCCTGTGCAGCGAGCACGCAGCCCAGCCCGTGCTGAACACCGGCACACTCTACGGGTAGATTGGCCCAAAGTGAAGAAAGCTTTTCCGCTGCGAATCAGCACAGAGCTTTGGGAAGACATCCGGCGTCTGGCGGCGGCCGACCTCAGGAGCGTCAATGCGGAGATCGAGTACCTCCTGAGAGAATCCGTCGCCCGGCGCCTGCGCAGGCGTTCCGAGCACGAGGAGGAGAATGAGCCATAGCGCCGCACCCTGCCAGGTTTACTGTTCACCGTTCACTGCTGACTATTCACCATCCGCAACGGGAGGGTCCTCCCGAGCCGCTTCTTCCGGTTTGTGCTCTAGGCACTCGCATTCCTGCTTTCCATGAGGAAGGGTCCTTCACCACATTGTGTGAATGGGATGAGACGGGTCGGGAAGATACTTGAAAAATGAGAAACCGTGCCCTCCAACCGCAAACCCTTCGACAGTCCTTCCACAGAAGCTGCTTACATAGCAAATGCTGTTCTTGTCATAAAGCCGACGATCGAGCGGATAAGCGGTGTCCTCATATCGCTCGGATGACATATCGTAGCATAGCAGTATAACCTCTCCGCTTGCCAACTGACCAGTCTCAAAACGACAAGGCATCCACTTGCGGTCACGAAATGTCAGTCTGCCCTTCCCGCGATATACGGCTATGCAATCATAATGCTGGAAAAGAGATGATTCATTGCTCTCTGCTTGGTCGCTCAAACAATACCTCCTCCAACTCCCCCGCCTCGAGGTGAACCTTGACTTCCTGCCCCTTCCAAGTCTTCTGGAGGTCAACCGCCTTGTCGCCGGTATTGTAGAAAAGCAGCATGTCCAGGAAGACCGCCGTCCAGATGCCGTCTTCCTCCCGATCAATCCCGGCGCCGACCGCATCCCGAACCAGGTCCTTGAACCTCGGCAGCATCGGACTCAACGGGTCCTGGATGACGAGACCCTTGCCGAGCTTGTGTGTCACCGGCATCGGCTTATCCTGGCTCACCGGCGGGAACAGCTTCAGGCCAAGGTCGGTCCTGCCCTCGACATCAACGGGAGCGGTCGCATTGGCGACCAGTATCCCCCCGTCCTCGACCCAATCCACGACCTTCTCCAGCACCGAGCGCTCAACCACCGGCCCTTCCCCGCCCAGGCGGGATCCCGCTGGAAGCGGGAGAAGCCACAATAGCACCCTGATCTTCCGCTTGGCCAGATAGTCGTCCTTGATCATGCACTCGTCCGCCACCTCGAAGTCGGTGATGTCCCGCAAGGCATCCGCGCCCTGAATGCACGTCGCCAGCGAGCCATTCATCCGGTACCACGTCGTCGGGCAATAGACCGCCACATCCGTGATCGAAGGCACGCCCCGATAGAGGTGAATCCACTTCAACCCATCATTCTTATGTTGGTCCCACGAATAGCTGAACATCTCGCTCGTGCCGTTGGTCGCATCCATGAAGCTCCGCCGCCGAAACTCCCGATCGTTCAAGTCCCCCGCCGGCTCGGTCGTCAGCGGAATCCCATAGAACCGGTATGCGCTTCCATACCACCGATCCCCGAAAGGATGTCCGCTGCAGTCCGCCGGCTGCAGCCGAATCTTGCCCGTTCCCCCATGGGCCATGGACCCTTGACCATCGACCATTTCCCCCAGCGCCTTCGCATAACCTGGGCAGTAAGTCCCCCACGCGATCGGATTCACGCCGCCCGCCGATCCTCCCGGCTTCATCTTCAGCTTCTCGATCGGATAGTACTTCAGCGCCGCCTTCGTCACCTGAACCGAGAAATCAATCATGGACCAATGGTACCACTCGATGAAATCCACCCACCGCCGCCGAGCCTTGGGGTCGGTCCGCTTCTCGGCCGGCAGGATCTTCCCTGCCTTGATCTCAGACGGATAATCCAAATCCTGCCACTTGGCGAAGTCCGTTCCCCACGCGCCATTGAGCTTAGCGAGGGTCACATACCGTTTCTTCATCGCCTGCCTGAACGCCCGCCGAGCATACGCATCCCCGCACCAATAGCCCTCGTGGCAGTGGCCGATATTCAGGTAATTGAAGATCGGGAGCGGATAATTCCCCTCCCCATAAGGCCCGACCAACCCGACGTACGTCCGCCCGACCCTGTCCCCCAGTCCCTTCTTCATCTCACGATAATACCGCTCGAACCACTTGACCGTCGCCGGGTCCCAGATCGAGAAGGTCTGCGTCGGCAGGTCGTGCTCCAGGCAGCGCATGACGGTGTAGTGATCGGGCACGCCCGGCTCATTTGGCAGCTTTCCTTCGCGCATCCACATCGGCGGATTGTGAATCCACAGGTAGGGATCATATTCCAGGCCGCCCGCCCGCTGATTGTCCGCAACCTCGATCTGACGGCTCCAATCCCACTTGCCCGGCTCGCGCTCGACGCCTCCCCAGGCGACATAGTCCTCGTAGGCATTGATCCCTGCCTTGTGATGAGCAGCCCAGTTATGCGCCGGAGGCACCGGCTCGCCATTGAAACTGGGATCAGGAAACGCCCCCACCGGCGAATGCTGAATCCACATCACGCTGAAATTCCCGGTTACGATGGGCAGCCTCTCCTGCCCCCAAGCGCTTGCACTCACCAATATCATCACCACCAACAAGATCTTACTCACGCTCTTGCTCGCCTTCTTGTTCGACGTTCGGTGTTTGACGTTCGTACAATCCCTGAATCTCCTCCATCATCCCCTCACTGGTGAAACTCGCCCTCACAAACTCATTCCCCGCCTTCCCAATCCTCCCCGCAAGCTCAGGGTCCTCCAGCAGCCGGCAGATATTCTCCGCGAAATCCTCGGCGTTCCCGACCTCGGCCAGCAACCCCGTCGTCTCACCGTCCACTATCTCCGGAATCCCGCCGATATCCGATGCCACCACCGGCACGCCCTGCGACATAGCCTCTGCCAGCGCCAGGCCGAAGGTCTCTCTTGTGGATGCGAGCACGAAGACGTCCCACCCAGCCGCGACCTGAAGCGCATCTCTTCGAAAGCCCATGAACTCCACGCAGTCTTCCAGGCCGTGCTCCCGCACGATCATGTCCAGCCAATACCTGTTCGGCCCATCTCCGATCACCTTGAACTCCGCCTCTGGAAACCGCTTTTTTACCAATGCCGCTGCTCTGAGGAAATGATCAACCCCCTTCTGCGGCGCGAGCCTCGCCACCGTGCCGATCCGTATGCCCTCGTGCGGCTTCGGGCCGATGTAGGGGGTGAACTCGATGCCGTTGTAGATGACCTGAATCTTTTCCGGCCTCAGTCCCATCTCCGAGACCAACTCATCCCTGAGAGCCTGTGAAACGGCGACGATGCGGTCGGTGTATCGCAGCAACCGCCGCTCGATCCGTGGTACGAGCCTCCGCCTCCACTTGCCGACGCGCTCATCGAAGACGAAGCTGTGGACGGTCAGAATGACCTTCGGCCGTCTGCGCATCATAGCAACCGCCAGCCTCCCGACCAACCCCGCCTTCGTGCTGTGAATGTGCAGTACGCTCGGCTTGATCCGCCACAGGATGAACCTCAGCCTGACTGCCGTCCAGAAGTCCCTCCAGGGCCTGATCTCTCCTACCAGGTTCAGCCGGATGACCCGGCAGTTCGCTTCCTTGGCCCACGATGTATCCGGCGGGCAGATCAGCACCGGCTCGAACTTCGACCGGTCTAGCCCATTGATGAGCGTCAGCACATGGCTCTTGATCCCGCCCTCAGCGGGTCGAACGATATAGGCCACGGTCTCAGGCATGATGGCCTTCCCCGTTCTTCGTTCCTGGTTCAGCGTTTCCCGCTCGTTGGCGGGATCCCGTCCGCAGGCGGGACGCGGTCTGATCAGTCTGATCCGTCCGATCCGACCGAACGCACTTCCGACTGCACACTGCTATCTCCTCCAATGCTGCTTCAAGTAATCGAAATAAAAGAGCGCGTTCTCCACCGGCACATTGCTGGGGATGTGATTCCCGACCGCGAATATGAACCCCGGGCAGCCCCTCGCAATCCTCAGCGTCTGATCAATCTCATCCCGAATCTGCGTGGGCGTCCCGAAAGTGAGCGTCCGGCAGTCAACCTTGCTCCCGGCGATCACATGCGTCTTTCCATACCGCTCGATCACGTAGTCCAGGCTGGTGAGCGGCTCGAAGATGAAGCCATCCGCCCCGGCCTCGGCGATGTCATCCACGAACTGCGTGAAGTCGCCGTCCGAGCAGAAGAGGATGATCTTCCCCGCTCTATGGAGCACGTCCCAAAGCTTCTTGTACCTGGGGAAGATCGCCGAGCGGTAGAAGTCCGGGTGCATGAATGCGCCCTGCGTCCAAACCATGTCATCGTGGCAGATGAAGACTTCGATGGAGGTCTTCGCCCACGCCTGAAAGTGATGCATCGCCAGGCGGAAGATGCCGTCCAGCACGCGGTCGAACCCCTCCTGATCGGCCGCCGCCGAAAGGAGCATGTCCCACCCGAACGCCTCTATCGCCCCCGAGACGACGGTCTTGTAGTAGCCGCCGGGATGGACCTGGTTCGGGTTCGCCGCCTGCCCCGCCCGATACCAATCCTCATAATAACGGACAAGCCCATCCATCTCCGGCAGGCCGTATTCCTCGACGGCATCGAACGCCAGGACCTCCTCCACGCTGGTGAACGGGCAGGTGACGGCCTCCCGCCGGTCAATCCCGTCCTCCAGGAACTCCGCGTGGCCCATATCCGTCACTCGGCCTCTCTGCCCCCAGGGGATCGGGCCGTCATTGACGGTCCAGATGAGGTCTAGCTCCCACGCATCATTGAAGGCCTGCCAGGCCGTGCTATCAGTCCTCGGATCGAGGCCGGTCACCGCCCTTACGAGCGCATAATTGCTGCAATACTCGGTATGCGCGAGCCTCTCAGTCGCCGCCAGCCTCACCGTCCGCATCCCAATGTCATAACTCACAGCAATGACTATAAGCGACTGAACCGCTCACGTCAAGTGAAAGCCATTAGAACACAGATTGCACAGAAGGGAAGGATGACACAGATGGGACTTCCATAAGGAAACCAGGAAGCTAGGAGTCTTACGTTCCTGCCTTCTTGGCTTCCTTATAGGTTTCCTTTGCGTTCTTGGCGTCTTTGCGGTGAGAAGAGCCATTGACCCAAGCTCCCTCCATCGTGTAGAATCTCTCCCGTAGGCAGTACTCCAACACTCCATAAGGTTGCCATGAAAATCGCTGTTTGTATTAAACAGGTTCCGGCCACGACCGAGGTGAAGTTCGACCCCGAGACCAACGCCCTCATCCGAGAGGGAGTCGAATCGCAGATCAACCCCTTCGACCTCTATGCCCTCGAAGAGGCCGTCCGCGTGAAGGAGCGGCTTGCCGAGCAGGGGGAGGAAGCCAAAGTCACCATCGTATGCATGGGGCCGCCTCAGGCCGAGGAAGCGCTGAGAGAAGCCGTCTCCCTCGGTGGGGATGATGCCGTCCTCCTCTCGGACCGTGCGTTCAAAGGCGCTGATACGTGGGCGACCTCCTATGCCCTCGCTCGCGCCCTGGTGAAGTTGGAGCCCGACTTGATATTTTGCGGCATGCAGGCGATAGACGGCGACACGGGACAAGTAGGCCCGGGCATTGCCGTGCACCTGGATTACGCCCAGGCGGCTTATGTGGCGAAGATCGAATCGCTTGAAAAGAAGAAGATCGTCGTGAAGCGGCTGGTCGAGAATGGCTATGAGGTATGCTCCGTTCGGCTGCCCGCCGTGCTCACGGTTGTCAAAGAGATTAACGAGCCGAGGACGCCCTCCCTGCGGGGCAAGATGAACGCCAAGAAAGCCGAGATCCCGGTCTGGAAGGCGGAAGACATAGACGCCCCGGCAGACAAGCTGGGATTCGATGGTTCACCGACCCAGGTCGTCAAGGTCTTCAGCCCGCCCCATCGAGAGGGCGGCGAGAAGCACAC